>Ga0214544_1002538_pt1 | contig 38352 bp, 37 predicted proteins | sample CNSS3metaG_FD_160074 | JGI IMG/M metagenome (GOLD analysis project Ga0214544, IMG submission 160074) | Root nodule microbial communities from cowpea collected in UCLA plant growth center, Los Angeles, California, USA - CNSS3 | ecosystem: Host-associated > Plants > Roots > Nodule | place: USA...
GCGGAGCGAAAGATTGATGCGCTATGGGACGCAGTCGGCGCCTTGCTACCCCGGTTCACCCCTGGAGAATGCGCCAACTACTTCAGAGCTGCAGGATATGACCCGGATTGAACAGGATCTGCTCTAGCAGCGCGCCGCGAACTGCGGGTGCGAGTGCTTCCGCACGGGAGAAACCATAGTTGGCGCCCATTCATTCCAGACTAAACACGCATGGTTTGGCGTATCCATAGTGCGGATAAGTGGCATGCAAACATTCAATTTTTCCAACGTTACCTATGTCTCGTAAAACTAAAGATGTGAATGTGATTCAGAGCGCCACAGAAGAAATTGATTTGGGAAGGACGGAAATGTTCGGTCTCAGGATAATCCATGTTGCCCCCTCACCGCCTCAAGAAAACCTTCAGGAGGAGCCCTTTGCGCGCGCGCTCAGGTGCGGTTTACACTATGCAGGCGAAGCAGAGGGCCACCGTGCGCTCTCATGGAACCCCGACTTCTTTCGTCTACATAATACCCGCGTCGACTACACAGTCGGTACAAAAATCGTGTCACGGCCCGGCTTAACGACATAGCCCACATTGTTGCACCGTCTTGTTCGAGGGGATGCAAGCGCCCCTGCTGTAGGCGCGCAGCGGTCGGCTGACGGGGAGAAATGCATACGGCATGCGCATTGCGAACTGGAGGAAATGCGCTGCGCGCCGTTGGGCACCGATCAGGCGAGCTTACCAGTCGTATTATCGCGCCGGATCTGAGCCGTAGTGTCGTCCCAATTGGCGGCTGCCACATCTTATTCGGCAAACCCATTCTGCGCGGCAGGGTTGGGGAAAGATCGGACACGTCCGCGCCCGCTGATGTTTCCTGAGCCCTTCGGTTTGCTGGACGATCGGCTTGAAGCGACTTCAAGCAGTTAAATGCAGCCGCTCGTGAAAGCCGCCGCAATCAGGAATGAAGTAATGATGACACCTGAAGATAAAAACTCACAAGAAGTGCTGATCGAGGTTGCATGGCAGGCACATCTTGCGAAGAACTTGCCAAATACGGGGATGCGCGATGTTTTCATTGCTGGGTACTTGGCCTGCAATTCAATTAGATCTCACGAATGCGAATGTAAAGCCGACAAGGGCCCATTTTTGGACCGTATCTAAGCTGGCTAGCAAGTTTCCGCACTGGAGGCGCAACGCAAAGTAACCAATGCGCGCTCCAATTGCGCAATTTCAACCGAGCAATTGATGGATATTATGGTGAATTCAATAGGACAAGAAATTACGTTCCTCAAGCTTGATACCCGAGTTATCAAAAGTTTCGACGAGGTCCTTTCGAATCATATCGAGGTTGTGGAAACGTCTCTATGGTCTGTGTTAAGAAAAATGGTCTTGAGAAAAGGCGTAGCAAAGGCACTGCAAGCCTGCGCTTCGTCAGTGCTGCACAAAAGATCGGACTATGAATTCTTGACCACCGGCAATGTGCTGCGCAAGAAAATTCGCCTCCCGGGTTTGTTCGGCAATAAAGCAATTTCCGCAGCCTACTCGTGGGTAAAACGCACGCAGGCAGCGCTTTTGCTCGATTATTTGAAGGAACATTTATCCCAGTATGACTGGGATCGTCTGATTGTTGTCGTGTTTAACGGGTCGAATTATCCAGAAAGTGTGCTCGCCGAAGCATCGAAGCGCTTTAGGCGTGTTTTTGTTGAGGACGGGTTCTTTCCTGGGACGCTCCAGATCGACCCAGTAGGAATCAACGCTGCAAACTCCGTGCCTCGCTGTAGCGCTTTTTATAAAAGGGGCAGGGATTTTTCGGAGGGAGGGTTGCCAACAGCGGTAACCAACAGGCCATCCAAAAGAAAATTCACGCGCGTCGACCTGGCCCCAGGCTTTGTCTTTGTCCCGTTTCAGGTCCCTTCTGATATGCAGGTGACGCTTCATTCGCCTTGGGTGAAAGACATGTATCATTTTTACGATATTGTTATAAACGCGGCTGATCAAAATCCTGAGGAAATGTTTGTTATCAAGGAGCATCCTAGATTCAAGAGATCAGTCATCGGCACTCGCCCGCGTCACCCGCGAGTGAAATTTGCAAACGGAAACATCACCTCCGAACTTATCTCCAACGCGAGGACTGTTGTCACGATAAATTCGACCGTAGGCATTGAGGCTCTGCTTTTAGGGAAGCAGGTTATTACACTTGGCGACGCCTGCTACAACATTCAGGATCTTGTGTTGAGAGCAAACGATATGGGCCGGCTCAACGCCGCACTTGCGCTTCGGGGATGGCTTCCCGAAGAGGAATTGCGAAGGCAGTTTCTCGGCTTCCTTTGGAATTACTACTTAGTTAAGGGTAGCTTTGCAGAACCACCAATCGCTCTGGCTTCTCGGATTCTCGATCGTTTCGAATTGGACTCGGAAGTGAGAGATGTCATCGCAAATTTGAACAGCTGCAATAAGTGGTCACGTGACCAGCCCTGCAGCGTTCTCTGCGCCTCATCAGGTTGAGTGGCTAGCCTGATGGTCACGTCGGCTATTTTTTATCGCACGCATACCCGGCTTGCTGGAGTAGTTCCAGCGTTCTGCTGATGAGATTGCAAATGTTGCCGATTGCCTTCGAGAGTACGTCGAAGGTCACTTTGAGGTTGGCGAGGGTTACACCTTTAAGTATTGAAACGAGACTGGAAGTTCGCAGAGCGACGGCTGCCTGGAGTCCTTTTCCGACAGAACGTACGCCGTCATCTTTGGCCAATTGATTCCGACGGCGGGATCGTCCCATTTCAATCCGCGATCATGTTCGGCGCTATAGGGCGCTGACACTTTGTAGTTGATTACCGTGTCCGCCTGCAGCGTCATGAAACCATGCGCGAAGCCGGCAGGGACCCAAAGCTGGGCGCCATTTTCCTGAGATAGCTCGGCGGAGACCCATTTCCCGTATGTTGGTGACCCGACCCTGACGTCCACCGCGACGTCGAACAGCGCGCCGCGTGTACAGCGCACAAGCTTTCCTTGCGCGAAAGGCTCGAGCTGAAAGTGAAGGCCCCTTACCGTCCCGATTTGAGCGGACAGCGATTCATTATCCTGAACAAGTCCGACATCGGCGACATTTCTACGGAACCATATGTCCTTGAATACTTCGCTGAAATAGCCGCGGCTGTCGCCAAACTTCCTAGGGGTAATTAACTTGACTTCGGCTATCGAGAGACTTTGAAAATGCATGCGTCCGACTCAGTTCCGCTCAATATCTTCCTGAACCTCCGAAGTCCATACTTCGATCAACAATGTGCTGGCAAGCCCCTCGCGCTCTGGCACCGAGTTGACGATAGAAACCGAACCTCAACTCGCAGCGCGATTGCAGGCTCTAGCGCGCGGAATCCGATCTGGAACGTTCTGGCTACGCAAATCATTTTTGGTCAAAGGGTTGGTGCGAGGCTAGAATACCTCCCGCCGTACAGCCCGACTTCAACCCAATCGAAAACGCATTCTCAAAGTTCAAAGCCCTGTTAAGAAAAGCCCCGAACGGTCCAACGAGAGCCTCTGGACAAAAATCGGGCGAATACTCCAACTCTTCACCCCAGACGAATGCCGCAACTATTTCGCAGCCGCAGGCTATGATGCAATAACCGGGTTCTCCTCTATCTGTCCGCAGCTGCGGGGTCACATTTGAAGGCACAGGGGCTCCGGGAAGACTCGCTTAGGCGCTCGGCAACAGCTGCAACTCATAAAGGCGGCGGTAGGCACCATCTTGTGAAAGCAATCTTCCCTGCGGTCCTTGTTCGGCGATCTGACCGCCTTCCATGACCACGATGTTGTCAGCCGCCGTGATTGTTGAGAGGCGATGGGCGATCATGATAGTGGTCCGCTTCCTTGTCAGCCGGGCCAGAGCTTCGCGAATCTGGACTTCGGATTCCGAATCGAGTGCGCTTGTCGCTTCATCAAAAATCAGAATTTCTGCGTTCCGCAGCATCGCGCGGGCGATGGTGATGCGCTGCTTCTGGCCACCTGAAAGTTTTATGCCGTTTTCGCCGACCTCGGTGTCGTAGCCATGAGGCATTTTCATAATGAAATCATGAGCGTTGGCCGCTTTGGCGGCCTCAATGATCTCCTCATCGCACGCACCCTCGCGGCCCAAAGAGATGTTGTACTTTATCGTGCCACTAAACAGAAAGGTGTCCTGGCCAACAAAGCCTATCCGATCGCGCAGGGAACGGAATGTGACGTCCTTGAGGTCGTGCCCGTCAACAGTAACAGACCCTGCGTCGGGATCATAAAGGCGCATAATCAGGTTGATAATCGACGACTTTCCTGCACCGGAAGGTCCCACCAAGGCTGTGGTCTTTCCAGCGGGAAATGTCAGGTTCAAGTTCTGAAAAAGGCGTTCTCCGTTCGTGTAGGAGAAGTTGACATCGTTGAAGCGGATTTCACCAGGGCCCTCAGGCAATGGTATTGCACTATTCTTCTCGGTCAGTTCAATGGGATGATCCGCCAATTGATACATCATGCGAACGCCTACGAGCCCGGATTCAAGGCTGATGCGCATTCGCGCAAGACGCTTCGCGGGCTCATAGGCCAGTAGCAATGCAGTGATGAAAGACATCAGTTCGCCGGGCGTGTTGCCCTGCTGCAGCACCCACACTCCGCTTAATGCGATCACACCGGCAATGGCGAAACCTGAGAGGGTCTCCATGATTGGGCTGGATGCAGCTTCCAGCCTTGCGATTGAGTTCGCCCGCCGCTCGACATCCCCAATGTACTTGTCCATCCGCCTTCTCATGAAATCCTCAAGCGCGAAGGCCTTTACAATCCGAATTCCCGTCGAGGTCTCCTGCACGCTCTGGATGATCTGTCCGATCGAGGCGATCTCCAATTCCATGATCTTCCGCACTTTTCTTGTTAGCACGCGAACACCCAGGATAGCACCAGGCCCAACAACGGCGGAAACAAGTGAAAGTACGGGTTGTTGGATCACCATGACCGCGAGCAGCCCGATTAGCGAAAACAGATCCCGGATGAATGAGGTCACGACGAGCTCAATGACCGAACGTACCGCCTGCGCATTGTTGGTGAGGCGAACCAACAGTTCTGAAGATGGATAATTCGAATAAAAAGACAGACCCTGTCTAAGTACGTGATCAAAAAGCCTGCGCTGCGTTTGCGCGATTATATTGTTGCCGGCCTTACTGAGGAATATAGACTGTACGTAGGTCGCAAGTCCCTTGACTGCGAAAATAATTGCGACTGTCAAAGCGACGACGAAAACCTTTTCAATGTCTTTTGAGACGACCGTGCTATTGACGATATCACGCATTATCCAGGCGCTTGCGGAAGTCATGACCGCGACTACGACCATGGAGCCGATTGCAATTCCGTACCAAGGGGCTTGGTGTCTGAAATTTTCAGCTAGAAGCCGCATGAGAAGGCTTTGGTTTGCCTTGGAAATGAACTTCTCCAGCATTCAATTATCACCTTTCCAGTCCGGTCTTGGGGAGGAGCCGGCCCAGTCATTTTGTTGAGCAGCATTTCCCCTTCGGTGGCAGCCTAAACGGACCGTGTGGCGTTCAAATTGCAAGACACACGGACCAGCTTATGGCACAATCATCAATTACTAAGCGCCCGCTCCACAGTGCTACATATCACACCCTTAGTCGCTGCTTACTCCTATGGCATAACGCGCAGACTGATAGCCAGAGTAGAAACGAAAGACACATGATTGAAACGTCAAAAATCCACCGTGAAATCAGCCGCATCGGCCTGCAAATCAAGGGGCTCCCCGACTATTGGATGGGTCAGGCTAGAAGGATCAGATATGATCGGCTTGGCTCCGCAGAAAACACGATAACAGAAGGTAGCAATCCAGTCGCGGCGGACATGGCTATTTTGCTCGTTTATCAACCACGCGGGCTCTTAGAGTCGCTTTTCTTACAATTGGAGCATCTGCTCTCGAAAGGATTGGGCGTCGTTATCGTCAGCAACCGCAAGCTTTCAATTCATGATCGCTGTCGGTTGAGTGAATATTGCCATCTGATCATTGAACGGAAGAATATCGGCTATGATTTTGGTGGGTATCGAGAAGGAATTCTAGCGCTTCATAAGCGTTCAATTCGTCCTAAAAACCTCTTTGTTATGAATGATAGTATTTGGTTTCCTATACGGAAAGACTGTGACCTTATTGATAGGTGTCGTGAATCTAGGTCCGATATAGTCGGCGTTTTTTATAACAATAAAAGCAAGCTCCGCAAAAATCATCACCTACAATCTTATTTTTATCGTTTCGCTGGAAAGATTCTCGCTGATAGCCGATTTTGGGGGTTTTGGCGTAAAATGCCAATGTACAACGACAAACGCAACGTCATTAGGAATCTTGAAATAAAATCAACCGAAATTTTGAAATCGATGGGGTTCAGCATTAGCGCGCTTTACACGCCTGAGGATATATTGGGTGCATTCGAAAATATCGAAGATAGGAATATCGTTTCTGTTCTAAAATACTATGTCTCCGCCTTGGAGGGTGGGCTGAATACCTTCAGGGGCGCATATAGTAATGGTTCACCAAAAGGAGGTGACTTCCATGCATTACGGTCAGCGTTCCCTGATAACCGATTCTGTTATCATTTTCTTGACGCCCACCCAGAGATTCTCATTCGCAATTTAAATTCTCCAATCATTAAAAAGAATCGCGATAAACGCTTTGTCGCACAACGAAAAGCGATAATTGAGGAAGGGTTTCTTAGGGAGATTGACCCCGTCATTCAAAAAGAATTGATCAACTGGGATGGGTAGTTCATCATATACGTATCGAAGTCGTCAGAGGCGCGAATAACCTCCATATCAAAACAGCCACGTCGACTACTACGCAGTACTGGTCATGCCCCGCCTTCGGGTGGATAGAACGGCCTCTTGATGTCTTGATAATGTACATGCGACAGCTCTGGAGCACATCCGCATTAATCGGGGTCAGAACCGGCAGCGAAGTGATACAAGACGGCGTGTGCTAAATGCCGCAGACCACTGCTATTGAATTTTTACGGAATAGCCGAAAGCAAGAGAAATACCGTGAATATCGCCAGATGAACGGCGCCCTGTAGCACGGTCGTTCTGCCCGTCCCCAGTGTGATCGTACCGACGAACAGCGTCAGGATCAGCATAATGAGGTTCTGTGGCGCGAGACCCAAAGCAAGATCTCGTCCAAGAGCGACAGATATGGCAGCTACCGCCGGAATAGTCATCCCAATGCTCGCAAGCGCAGATCCGAGTACGAGGTTTATGCTATTTTGAAGACGATTCATTAGAGCCGCTTTGACAGAGGCTATCCCCTCTGGCAGCAGAACGACTCCTGCGATTGTCACGCCCACGACGGCTTGTGGCAGTCCCAGCGCCTCGACGGCGCTGTCGAGCGGATAAGAAAGTAGCTTGGCCAATAGGACGACTGCAATGAGGGCCAGCACAAGCAAGCCTCCGGCCGCTAGCGGATTACGCGGGGACTCATGGGTATCGGGAGGCGAAATGGCGTCTTCATTCGCGGCTAGGTCATCGATGAAATAGTCGCGATGACGAACGGTCTGCACGAACAGAAACACACCGTAGAGGAACACAGACACAAGTCCTATGACGACAAGCTGTATTACAGCGAACTGCTGTGGTTTTCCTGCGGTGACGAAATTCGGCAACACGAGAGACAGTGTCGCGAGTGTGCCTAGTACCGCCAGTGCGGCTGACGCGGCATTTAACTGGAACGACTGCTCGCGATGGCGTCGGCCGCCAAGCACGAGACAAAGGCCGATGACGCCATTGAGTACGATCATGACGGCGGCAAAGACCGTATCTCTTGCGACCTCTTCGTTTCCTTCCGCGCCGGATAGCATTAAAGAAACTATGATCGCCACTTCGATAATTGTCACGCAGACAGCGAGGAGGACCGCGCCAGAAGGTTGGCCCACCCGAGCGGCAAGAATTTCGGCGTGATGTACGGCGGCAAAGACCGCACCCGCGAGCAAGCCGGCCGAAATCAACAGAAGTGTGACTGATTGTTCCGGCAGCACATGCGCAAATGTCATAGCAGCGATTACACAACCAACTAGCGGAATGATCCAAGACCACAGCGGGACGTGTGTGGACCTGACCTGCAATCTAGACTTCATTTTTCATTTCCCGGTGACGACTATGCGAGGTTTCTTGCCGCTGCAATCGGCGTAACGAACCAAGGCTTCGGAAAGTCGGACGAGGCTCGCCAGATCTAGTCAGACTCGGGACGAGCCCTTGAGTTTGGCGTCGACCGCCGTCGCGGCAGGTGCAAGAAGCAGGCTGCGTCTGCCGTGAGAAGCCTTTCATGTGATTAGGCACGTCAGAGCTGCCATGTACTTGAAGGTGTAGAGAGCTAGCTCCGAAGTCTGTCTCGGAGGTTCAGATCTCCTTTGCGAGGCTCTGCTCGAGACGCACGACCTCGCGTCGCAACGCTTCGATCGCTGCATCGCGATTGCGGAGCGCTTCAAGCTGTGTGGCTCGGTCATTCTCGGAAGCCATGAGCGCCTGTTTTAGCTGAGCCACCATTGATGTGGCTAGCTTCAGGGTTTCACCTATTTTGGACTCGGGTGGACATTGCGCTTGTGTGGAGGAGTTGGAGCCAATGGGGGTGTTCTCTTCAGCTTGCTGAAAGATGCTGTTGTACTCACGCGCAACGGGGGGAATGCCGTCTGCCTCGCCACGACGCAAGTCCCACCAGGTCTGAAATACCTGACGGTATCGTTCCGTTACCGCCTTGCCCCTGTCCACGATCCCAGCGTCCTTTGCGTGCTGAAGTGACTGCTCATAACCGAGTTCCACTAATAGGCCAGCGCCGACTAGATCGGTTACTGTTTGCATCTCTTCGATGGTCAGTTCGGTCCGCCAAGTTTCGACTGAGCGGTTGTCGACTGCCTTTTTCTTCAGGAGCCGTCGATCCCCGAAGCTACTTAGCCGGAGATATTCCGTTTGCTCAACTCCTGCAAATATAATGCCGCCTGGATCGTAGCCGAGCCCAGCGATCACACGCCGGATTTCCTCGTCTGGGCGCTCAACCAAGTGTTCATAGTGTACGACTTGCGTATGCCGGCGCCCGCGCTGCGCCGCGAGCGCGGGTAAGCCCAGCACGAGATCGGCGAGAGCCAACGCGACGGCAGCAGTAGGCGTGCCGATTACGAGCTCGGCGAGACAGGATACACTGGTCGGCGGGCATCTTTGCGAAACGAACGGAATGCCCCACGTCGATTTCAGTGATGCCGCAATCGCATAAGGATTACGCAATAGAAGGATGTGTGGTGCTTCTGGGTACAGGGAATGCAAATAGTCGAGCACCATCCAGTACCGCGGAGTCTTGTCGATCAATGTGCGCTTGCCCGCTGCTGCTAAATATTGAGTGTAAGCGGCATCGGCAAAAGCTCGGCTGACGCTAATGCGATCTATTCGGCCCAAGAACTCGCAGGCCGCAACCTGGATCAGTGATGCCCCTGCCGGGTGACGGTGGTCGACTCTACCAAATGCCTCGAGTGCCAACATTAGCCAAGGCTCAGGCGGGGCTGTGATATCCGGGTGCTGCTGGAGCAAATGCGCCAACAGGGTCGTCCCCGAACGGGGAACGCCGAGCAGAAAACAGATCGGAGGGAGAGGGCTGACATCGCGGCTCATGAGTTCCGACCCCTTTGCCGGCTTGTGGGAACATATACCCGCCACGCGTGAGCTTCTAATCGACCCACTGGGCGTGCGCCACCCGTTGGTTTATTGCGGTGTACACCGGAGAATTCTTCTTCAGAACCACGGCACAGATTGATAGCCATCCTAATACGCCGGACTCCTTCAGACCTTTGTTTGCTATGCGCGGTTCTCGCAAACACAGTCAAATCGTTTCTGCCAATGAAACACATCCACGTCTTGGATGATGGTGCGCATAGTAGATTTGCGAACACAGAAGCGTGTGCGAAGTTCGAAAATCTGGAATGGTGCAAACGGCATTCTGCCCAACGAGGAAACTATGTACTGACATCGGGAACGCGTTCGCGCATAGGTTCTTCGCCCACAGTAGGAATGTTTCCGGAAAGCACTTGCCAACCCCATCCAGAATGATGGGCCAGCCCCATGTCCCCGTCGGAAACGGGGGAATGGTCGTCCTTGCAATAGACCTCCGAGCTGCGATGGTAGACGTCAACGATCGCCGCACCGGCTTCGAGAGCGATACGCTCAAGCACGTCGGAAAATGGCATCATTATGCATCCAATCGCCTCTCGAGAAATTCTACGATTCGTCGCGCCAGTACCGCCGCTCCGGTGCCAACCGTCTTGAGATGTAGGTCAGGATTTTCGGGCACCTCATAGGGAGAGGAGACGCCGGTGAAGTTTGCGATCTTGCCTGTAAGAGCTTTCTCATAAAGGCCCTTCGGATCTCGCCGTGCACATTCCTCCAAAGGCGTATCGACAAAAACTTCGATGAACTCTCCTTCGTCCATCATCTCGCGCGCCATGCGTCGTTCGTGGCGAAATGGAGATATCAAGGAGACAATCACAATCAGTCCGGCGTCGGCCATCAGCTTGGCGACCTCCGCTACGCGGCGAATATTCTCCACGCGGTCCACCTCGGTAAAGCCCAGATCGTGATTGAGGCCGTGACGCACATTGTCGCCATCAAGCAGGTAGGTGTGTTTGCCGCGCGCGTACAGGAGCTTGTCGAGCGCATTGGCTATCGTCGACTTGCCGGATCCGGAAAGTCCCGTGAACCATAAGACGGACGGTCGCTGCCTCTTCATCGCAGACCGGGCTTGCTTGTTCACGTCAATGGCCTGCCAATGGACGTTATCGGCGCGCTGAAGCGTGAAGTCGTTTGTGCCCGCGCTGACAGTCGCGTTCGTCCGTCGGTCAATAATGATGAAATTGCCTGTGGTCCTATTGTCGCTGAAGGCATTGAGGGCGATCGGTGCCTGTTTTGAAACGTTGCAAACGCCCACTTCGTTCGGATGTAGCGATGTGGTTGTCTCGCGAGATAAATTCGTGAAGCATAGCCTATGCTTGAGAGTTGTGGGCGTGTCGTCCGTCCACGCACGAAGGATGTGGCTGCGGCCAGGAAGCATTGGAGGTTCATCGAACCAAATTACCTGCGCCTGAAACTGGACCACAATCAAGAGCTGCGATGTGGGAGAGGCGCCCACGTTGTCAGCAAAGATGAGTTTTACGGATTGCCCTGCTGTGGCGCTTTCCAACTTAGCACCGTGCGCAAGGATCGCCTTGATCGTTGAGCACTGCCGCGATTCGGCAACTGCGATCTGATCGCCCACTGCAATTCTGCCGGACGCAACCTCTCCCGCATATCCGCAATGATCTGAAACCGGTCTTGTAAACACTTGTACCAGAAAGCTGAACGCCTTCTGCTCGAGGGGCGTGGCAACTTCGATGGGTTCCAAAAAATCAATGATGTCGATCTTATCGACCGGCAGCAAGAAGTGGCGGATGCCGAGCTGCGACGAAATATAGGAGTGACGCCGCGTCTGTTTCAGTATGCCTTGCCGGCTGTCGACGAGCACACCCGTAAGTTTCGCGGTGGAAGCCGCGATGACCAGTTCCCGCGTAAACTTCTCCCGACCTCTCGTCTCCGCAGCGAGAAAGGTGCGCTCCTTGATCTCGAGATGACGATAAGGCACGTCGTCTGTAAGGCCCTTTTCGCACCGCGCTTCATACCCCTCGAACGGCGATACGAGGTCAATCTCTCCGCCAATAGTGCCACTGGTCTTTCCCTTGAGCCCGATGCCAGTTAGGCGATCATTAAAGACCGGTTTTGCGTGGAGCAGCTGACAAAGTAGCATGGATTTTCCCTCACCCGCAGAACCACACGGGATGAATATTAAGGGCGAATTGAGTCGCGCGTCTAACTCGCCCAGCGGCGGGGACGGATGTGGCATCAGGAATATCTCCCGCTTCTTTTTCCCATTCCGCTTACACGACACCTCCTCCAACCGGAGTAGCATTTCTCCGGACAGTCGTGTCCAAGCAGCGACGGCGGCAAACGTGACAGATCAGTGCGCGCGTGCCAATAAAGTAGAACGAGCTGCAACGGGGAAGAAAGCAAGCCGACTCGTGCTAAAGACTCGTATTTCTGAGCAAAACGTCACCCTCCACTCCGCGTGGAAACTGAGCCACCAATTCGAACGAAGGTAGTAGGTCAAGAATTGCGCTAAGGGGCAGTTGGCCTTCATAAAGCTCCTGATCACTATATTCAGTGTAGATGAAGCGCGTTTTGTTTAGGGTCTGTTTGCCGCCAGCGATAACGTCGGACTCGGCGCCCTGCACATCCATCCAGATCAAATCGATGCTCTCCAAGTCAGCCTCACTGCACCAATCGTCCAGCCTCCGAGTTTCAACTGAGATGGGGCCGTCAAACCGAACCCACTGATATTCGGAAAGATGGTTCTTGGGCCGGCGTATTGAGCCCGACAGATCCCATTCCTTTGCATCTCCATCTCCATTACTGGGGTGGAAATCGATTCTGCCGTTTCGGTCACTGATCGCAACTTCAAATAGCCTCATCCTGTCCAGATAAAGACCCATGTTTTCCCTAAAGCGAGCAACGGCTCGGGGGTCTGGCTCAAAGCAGTAAAGCCGGGCCTTCGGACGAAGCTGGAGAAAGCGTCGCGCATCGCTTCCATCATTGCAACCGATGTCCAGGATCACTGGGTCAGGCTTTTCGAGGAGCGAAACGATCTGTCGATGGACCTTCAAGGAAGACGTTGGCGTACTTATGCCCTCCGCAAATTCTCGAAGGCATCGCTGAAGTGAGACTAGCAGGCCTTCTTTAAAATACCGCCCTATGTCCATGAAATTACACCTCAAAATTGGTTGCAGATGCGGTGCTGACCGCTGGTGAGACATTGAGTGCTCGTGCCACGCCTCTCTGGAGCCTCAAAGATATGCGATGAAAAGCCGCGTCATCACTCATGAGCGTCTCGGCCTCACCCAGCATGGCCGGTGAAGGGCAAAGGGGCGGAATTATCGCGATTGTCATAGGCGGGCACCGCTTTACCGGTGATTGAACTTGAGAGTGGTTTCGCTGAACCGGCGGACATTGGATTCAGTCGCACGGTACGCTGCTCCCAAAGCCCGCGCAGTTCATTCAGGAGCGCTTCACGCTGGGTCTGATTGGGCGCCGTGAGGTCCAACATATCGCCGAGCCGAGCTTCTCCCTCAATCCGCATTAGCAGTTCGAACAACTCGGGTGAAATCCGCACGGCTTGACGGCTGGAGGGACCCGTGCGGATCTCGCATATCGTCTCTTGGCGATCTAACGCCGTATGTGCACGCACTTGATGGAGGCTTGAATAAGGCGGTAACGAAACCGCAAGTCTATTCCAGTCCTCCCGTGATGCAGTCCGCTTTTTGACGAGAAACGACCCAACCACGAGGCCATCCAAATCGGTCGTCAAAAATGTGGTTACCGCATCCGCAACCGAGTCTACTATCGGCTCAACGTTATTGTTAAAGGACGTGTTGAGCAGAATTGGGACACCTGTTCGTTTCCTGAAGGCGTTGATGACCTCCCAATAGGCTTGATTGATGTTGCGCGATACTGTTTGCAAGCGCGCCGTACCATCTACGTGCGTGACGGCACCGAGCAAATTGCGCTTGGATTCGCGCACAGGCACTACGAAATTCATAAAGGGAAATTCCCGCCTGCAATCTGGCAGTTCAAAGAACTCGTCGGCGTCCTCCTCCAACACGGATGGCGCGAAGGGGCGATAGCCTTCGCGCTTCTTGACAATCGCGTTGATCCGATCCTTGTTTGTGGCTGGCCTAGGGTCGGCAAGAATGCTACGGTTGCCAAGCGCACGCGGTCCGAATTCCGAACGTCCCTGCACCCAGCCGATCACGGCGCCATTGGCAATCCACTCGGCTGCTCTGCTGGCCACATCATCGCGGCGTTCAATGTCAAGGTGGCCGCCCCATGCAATTAGTTCCTGCTCCACGGCGCGGTCGCTCCCGAGATCAGGTCCCCAATAGACCTCCTGCAAACGCTCACAAGGTGTGGACTGCCCTAGTTCATTAGACATCATTAATGCAGCGCCTAATGCGCAGCCGGCGTCGTGTGCCGCGGGTTGCACGAAGATGTCTTGGAAGATTCCTGAACGCAGCAGCTTACCGTTCAAAGTGCAGTTGTGAGCTACTCCTCCGGCCAAGCTCAAGCGCTTTATACCGGTGACCTCGCTGTGATGCCGTAGAACGTGAAACACAATCCGTTCGAGAGCTTCCTGCAACGAAGCACTCAAATCTTTATGCTGCTGAGTGAACGGCATTCCCTTTCGGCGAACCTCAATGCTGCGGAGCAGCGTGGGACCAATCCGGTCCAGATAGATTCGGTAGCCACCGTTGTCTGATAGCTCGTAGAACTGTTCAAAGAGTTCGCGATGGGGAGCGGGATCGCCGTAGGGTGCAAGCCCCATGACCTTGTATTCGTCAAATAGGCCATAACCGAGATATTTTATGGTCTCCAGGTACAAAAGCCCCAAAGAATCACTCTCGGGAAATGTCGCAAGCGGCTTGATTTTCGTGCCAGATCCTACCGCCAAAAGACCCGAGAGGGATTCTCCACTGCCATCAATTGCCAGGATGAGACTTTGTTCGAAGCCCGACATAGAAAACGCGCTCCAGGCGTGCGACAGGTGATGGCTTACGAATGAGACGCGCGACGGATCGACCGCAGTACCAAATTCCTGCGCGAGCAACCCACACAACAACAGCCTGGCGTCCAACGGCATTGAGGTGTGCGGCTGAGAAACGAACAAGCGCTCGAGCATAGCGTTGCAGTATGCCTCGGTTCCGTAATACGCGATGCAGTCGATGTCGCTGAGCTGAACCCCGGCGTATTCAAGGCAGTATTGAATCGAACGGCTCGGCAGCTTGTTGGAATGTTTGATTCTGTTGAGTCGCTCCTCTTCGACAGCAGCTATCACTCGGCCATCCCGGACGAGAACCGCTGCACCATCGTGCATAAATGTATTCGGCAGATCGAGCGAGTCTTCGTAAATCTTGCTTAGACCGCCACTCAATCCTAGACACAGCATGTTGCTCTCCAATCCCTCGTCGCTTGTAACAGGTAGGCCATTTGCTCCGACCGAATTTAGTCGTTCGCTAGGCTCAAGCAGTGCTCTTTCTGCCGCAGGTCAGGACATTAAACGCCGCCGAAGCAATCCGACTGATAAGAAGAATGGCATCACTGCAAATATACAAAGGGCGCTGATGTGCAGAGCGACGCTTCCGCCTGGGCGATCTAGCATCGCTGGACGAATGAGCTCGATTGAATGTGCCAGCGGCAGCAAAAGCGATAGCTTCTGAAAAATGTCGGGCAGTTCGGTGACTGGGAAGACCGCTCCGGACAAAAAAAGCATGGGTGTGAGGAAGAGCGTCTGATAAAATATGAAATAGTCGTAACCGGGCGCAAGCGCCGTGACGATCATCGCCAGGCTTGCAAAGGCGAACCCCGTGAGCGCGATCACTGGCAAGGCAAAGAGAACGGACGGCCACGATGCATAGCCCATCGTGGCGGCAACGAGCATCATTGCTGTCCCGGCCAACAACGCCTTGCTGGCTGCCCACGCCAGTTCACCGAGAACGATGTCTCCGAGCGTGAGTTGGGTGCACAGGGCTGATTCCCAAGTGCGTTTTGCGTGCATGCGAGCGAAAGCCGCGTGAATGGTCTCGAACGTCGCGGAGATCATTGCGCTTGTTGCAACCATGCCGGCCGCCAAGAACGCGACGTATGGGATGCCGTCGACGCGACCCACCATCGCACCCAGGCCGAAGCCGAGACCAAACAGCGAAGTCACGGGCTCGGCGAGGTTACCGAGAATTGAAGCGATCGCGGCTTTCTTCCATGCCATGTAATTACGGCGCCACACTGCAATCCAGTTCCAAGGATTGGCGGGTAGGACCGCCGCGTAACGTTTCCACATCTCGCTCAGTCCTTCATTTCGCGCCCGGTCAGCCGCAAGAAGACGTCCTCGAGATTCGGTGGACGCTGCAATAGGCGTAGACCGGTTCGCCCGCGCAATTGCAAGCGCACCTGTTCTGGATCGGAAGAATAGCAAAACAGCGTCTCACCGCTCACTTCGACACGCTGAGCATATGGTCCGACAACTGAAGTCAGCTCCCGCGGATTGCCGCCGTAGATCTCAATCACGTCGCACCCGATCTGCTCGTGGATCAGCGCGTGAGGGCGGCCTTCTACGATTTTGCGTCCGTGCTCGATAACGCACAAGCGGTCACATAACCGGTCCGCCTCTTCCATGAAGTGGGTGGTCAGCAGAATCGACTTGCCAAGCGCCAACAAGGACCGCAGCCGTTCCCAGATTAGGTGGCGAGCATGGGGGTCGAGGCCGGTAGTCGGCTCATCCAGTATCAGGAGCTGTGGGTCGTTGATCAACGCACAAGCCAGCGACAGTCGCCTCTTCATACCGCCAGATAATTCCGCCACGGGTACATCCGCCTTGCTCTCGAGCCGGGCGAACTCGAGCAACGATGGGATGGCTTCTTCGAGCTCGCGAGTGCGCAAGCCAAAGTAACGTCCGAACACCAGGAGGTTCTGGCGCGCCGTGAATTCGCGATCAAGAGTGTCGAATTGCGGGACCACCCCGATGCGGCTGCGCGCCAAACGCGCGCGGGCAGGCACCGGCTCACCGAGCACTGTGATCGTGCCCTCATCAGGCGGTGCAAGGCCGAGGACCAGACGTGATACCGTGCTTTTGCCCGCGCCGTTCGGTCCCAGCAAGCCGAAACATTCTCCTGATGTGATGGTGAATGACAGTTGGTCGACAACGACTTTGTCGCCATAAGACTTACTTACGTTAGTAAGCTCGATTGCCACATCTGATTTGGAGCGAGATAGCGAATTATCTGCATCGCTATGCCCGTGGCACTCCTGCTTGAATGGATTGCTCTCAGGCCGCCGCGACGGTGAGCTTGAGACATTTGCTCGAGTCAATAGCTGCAATTTCTCGTCCTATCTCAAATTGGTTCACCTGTTTGGCATGACAGGCCTAACGTCACCGTGATGACCGCCTGTTGTCAGCAGCCTCGCAAGCCGCGCAAGACTGAGCCAGCGACGCCGGTGCCGCAGTTTCAGGCGGCTCCGCAGCGCTTGTTCTAGCAATGGGGTTCAGGATAGAATCCTTTACGCCGTTGGGTGCGGCAGCCGGGGAACCACGCGACAGCCAGTCGCTGTTGCTCAACGTGCACAACGCATATGCTTTGAGGGGGAGCAGGAGAGCGACGTTGAGGAGGGTGTGCAGCGAAAACCCAAGGAATCGCAGCTGGCGCGCTCGAAACGCCGCCACGCCGCAGCGGACCATTGTCATAGATGCAATCATCAGGATCGTCGACCAGGGCACCGTGGCTGTCAGAGCGAGCTGTGCTAGCCCCGTCAGGACCGAGAGGGCGAGGAGCAGCGGACCAAGGTTCTGTCCGATCACGTCCAGCGTAAGATAGCGATCGAGGCCCGGCAGTAGGCGGAGCGCGAGCAATGTGTCGCGAAACGTGCTGCGTGCCCAGCGCAGTTGTTGGCGCAGATACGCCCTCATCGTGTCTGGAACGACGGTCGCCGCGATGGCTTCCGGAACGTACTCGGTTCGAAAGCCTGCATTTAGCATGAGGATTGTAAGGTGGCGGTCTTCCCCGAAGTCGCTTGGCCTACCTCGAAACAGTTGCGTCTCGTATTTATCGAGCAGCAATAGGAGTGCGGACCGCCGGTACATGGCACACGGGCCGCAGCAACACATAACGGCTCCAAAGCGAGCCTGTGCTGCGCGTTCCTCGTTGCAGGCGAGCCAGTACTCCATGTCGATCAACCGCGTCAGCCAAGTGTCGCTGCGGTTGCTGGCCGTCAACTGACCCATTGCCGCGCCGACTGCGGGACTGCACATCTTCAGGGCAAGTTTGGTGACGACGTCCGGCGCAATGGTCGTGTCCGAGTCAACGTTGAGCACCAAATCGCCCGATGATTCCCGTATCGCGACAATCTGCGCCTTGCGCTTTCCAACATTCTTTGGCATCAGGATGAAACTGAACCTAGGGTCGCACGCATAATGATCGTGTACAGGTAGGATGGCGTCGCGATTGCCAGAACCATCGTCAACCACGTAGACCCGCAACTCTCCAGCGTAGTCTTGCTTTGCAATGGAAGCTAGGCAAGCGGCGAGCGCGCGCGGATCCTCATTGTAGCAGGGGACGATAACATCCACGCTAGGCGGTGCACCGGAGCCGGTCAGGGGTATTGACGCAGCTGTGGTGTTTGTTGGCAAAGCATAAATAGCTTGCATGCCTTTGTAAGCCGTCGAGAGCACTGCATACAAGGAGATGGCTACGGCGCCGGTGGTGCCAAGCAGATCCATGAAAAACCGTCCGTTTAATGATTCTAAGGAAGCGAGCGGATTACAAATCCGCGGTCGTGCAAGGCAGGGATGAGGCGAGACAACGCCGCAACCGTCTGGTCGCGCAGACAGGCGTCAGTGTTCGCCAATTCGTCAGGAGGGCACCCATCGTGCAGGAGAATGATTGAGCCGGGCCGGACCGAGGCGAGTACCGCGTCGACGATCGCGTCGATACCCGGGCGGGACCAGTCTCGCGGGTCCACAGACCAGTGCACAGCCGCCAGTCCAGCGCTCGCCGATGTTGTCAGCACGTCATCGCTCCAGATCCCGTAAGGCGCACGTATGTGCCGTACCGAAGCGTCGGGGCACGCCATCCTGATGGCCCCGTTCGCCTGGAGTACCTCGCGTTCCACGTCCGGACGTCCGCAGGTAGACAGGTCCGGATGGGTCATCGTGTGGTTTGCGACCTCGTGCCCTTGCGCAACCATGCGTCGGATGAGTTGCGGCCGGTCCTTAGCATAGGCCCCTATGACGAAGAAAGTCGCCGGGACGCGGTGTTCGGTCAGCACATCGAGGACCTCGGGGGTAAAAACCGGGTTAGGGCCGTCGTCAAAGGTCAGGTAGACACTCGGAGCCCCAGTGCCGCTTCCGGGCACTGCGCAGAGATAGTCAAGCTGTTTCATAGTTCCGGACCGTTCCGTTCGATCAATGTGCCGGATGGCCATTCGTTCATTGAGCGTCCAATCGGAAATACCACAACCAGTACGTCTTCAGTGCGCGTTGGGGGCAGGTTGTGATAGACATCTGAAAGAGTGGACCGCACGCGAACGCCAGCCAAAATTGTCCCGGGACCCTTTCGGCAGAGTCTGCCTACAAGGTTGTGCAGCGCGTGCCGAACGGCGCCAAACGCGAACGGAACGCCAAGCTGCTGCAGCACCGGGTACATGACGAGCATGGAGTGGTTGAGCCCCAGTCCTTCGAGGTCCGGTCGAACCCCCCACAAACCCAGTTCCGCAACCAGTAGATCGGCATCGCCCACCCTGATAAAACGGCGCAACAGGCCCATATGAGCAGCCACTCCGTGAGCGTCGTAGCCGATTACACGTAACTCCGGCCTTGCTCCGGCCCAACTGTGTCCACCTTCAAATGGTTCTGCGTTGAAGGCCCCAGTCGGTCCATAGGTCTTCCGCAAGAACTCAGCGAGTTCAGTGTGGTCGGAGAGCTCCAGCTCATTTTCCCAGCACAGTTTCCACCGCACCTGAGGACGCATATCCAAAGTACTCCACATCTTGCTCATTCCTGAAGCACACATCAAACGACCGTAGCGGCCGGGATCGATGGACGCCGGTCACTATCGTCGAGCCCGCATGGCGGGGCAAGTTGGTTGTTAGAACCTGCACAGCGAGTGGGGGACATTTCCCAACCTTCCCGTATCACACGTAAATCTCTACCAGCGACACACTTGATTTCGTCAAACGTGAGCATTTTCTAATGGTGATCGCGCGTATCCGTAAAATTGATTGTTTGGATCGTAGTCATTCGTACTGTGGATACATCTGATCCAAATCTCCATGCTCGCAACGGTTGATGAACGAACGCGACACCGCCGCGGGAGCACCAGCTCGGCCAGCCAGCCACGAGAGCGAGGCCGTGCGGCCACGCTCTCGAAAACAGGGAAGTTGGGCCAATTAGAGATCGGACTGAGACTTGGCCGACAACGGCAATGAAGCCAATACCGTGCTCCCGCGCCGTTCGGCAGAAACCCGCGAGATCAGTATGGCTCGATCTCGGATCTGCGAATTCTGCTTGGTCCTGCTAAATTTAGACTAATAGTGTGAGCGGTCAAGATAGGCGTCGAATGCCGCAGCGACAGCACGAAGCACGAAGCGATGCTCCTGCCGCACGCGAACGAAACCCTTGTCGACCGCCACTATCCCGTCCTCGGCGAGTACCGTCAAGCGCTGAGCTGAATCGAGAAAGCGGGTCGCATCGAAGCCATGGTTGGAACAGATTGACGGCACGTCGACCTCCAAATCGCACATCAGCCGCTCGATGATTGCGGCTCGCATGCGATCTTCGTCAGTGAGACGATAGCCCCTCGATGTCGCCAAGTGGCCAGCTGCTATGCGCCGGCTATAGGAACTCTGTGCAAGCTCGTTGAGGACATAACCGTCGCCCAGACGGCCAATAGCCGACGCGCCGAAGCCAATCAGCGTCTGGCAGGTATCCGCCGAGTAGCCCAAAGAATTACGCCGCAGACGACCCGCTTTCTGAGCCAGGGCGAGTTCGTCGTCCGGTAAGGCGAAATGGTCGAGCCCGATTTGGCGATAGCCGGCGGCAATCAGCGTATCGGCCACAGCCACGGCTTGTTCAGCTCGGGCAGCTATATCAGGCAGTGCCGTCTCGTCGATCAGGCGCTGATTTTTCCTGTAGGATGGAACGTGGGCGTAGCCAAACACCGCAAGCCTGTCGGGGCGCATTGCGACCGCTGCCGTCGCGCTCTGAACGCAGGACTGCACGGTCTGATGCGGGAGGCCGTACATGAGGTCGAAGTTGATGCGACTTATCCCAATCCGGCGCAGGTTTTCAACGGTAGCGGTGGTCTGCGCCTCGCTCTGGACCCGGTTGATTGCTTTTTGAACAATGGGATCAAAACTTTGCACGCCGAGGCTCGCGCGATTTACCTCGGCTGCGCCTAAGGCTTCGGCCATCTCGGCCGTGAAGGTGCGCGGCTCGATCTCGACAGCGATGGTAGCCGTTTTCCTGAACGCAAAAATGCCGCGCAGGAGATCCATCAGAGCCAGAAAATCTTTTGGCTTGATGATGGTCGGTGTTCCACCGCCAAAGTGAACGTCGCTCACGGGCAGCGCCTGCGGCACTTGGGCTGCTACCAAACCTATCTCCTCACGTAGCGCCGTCAGATAATCGAGGATCGATGCGTCTCGCCGAGTGATGCTGGTGGGAAAGCCACAATACCAGCACATCGATCGGCAGAACGGAATGTGGAGATACAACGACACGGGTTCAGAAGCAGGCAAGCTCCTCAGCCACTCCTTACAAGCCTCAGCGCCGACAGCTGCGGAGAAATCCGGTACAGTCGGATAGATGGTGTACCATGGTAGGTGCGTATCGCAGTACTTTGCGAGGGTGGAAGGCAGCGGCGCGATGCTTTCGATCGAACGCGTTCCCGCGCATGGTTTTTCGCCGTCAGCCATTATAATCTCCCGCTCAAATGCCGCTCAGCAGTTCCCGCTGCCTTTCGACAGGATCTCAAAATCCATGCCAATTGCGGTCGATGCATCGCAGGTCAGATTCGCCGTGTTTTTCAGCTCGTTAGTGGAGACCAAAACAAGGTTGCCAAAAGGACCTCTATCGCGGATTCGACAAACACGACAGAGTTGTACGCATCGATCCACATTTTTGCCTGCCAGAAGACCGGCGGCAAACTCCTGCAGATGTTTAGCTATCTGCGTGAGCTTGCTGCCGGGGTCACGCTTTGCAAAAGTGGAGAACGGTGCTGTTCAGAAGTAGCTCAGTTGAATGTCCCGCAATGCCAGCAGCCTTGCTAGGCTCGCGGAGGAGGACCCTTAGCGCGGAGCCGTTAGACGCGGTGCCGATCAAGGGCTGCACTCCGACTGCCAGCGTGATTCAGACGATTAAACTGATCGACGCCTTTGGATTTCAGTACACTGAGGATCCGACAGTCGTATTGAGAGGTCCTTCCGCGGCCACTTGGTGATCAGACAAACCAAAGAACGCTGTGATGGTTGAGGAGGTGAATGCGGCGTCGGCGGCCTCGTTGCGCAGGAGGAGAGCATCCGCGCGTTCAGGATCGAATAGGTCAGGCTAAACGGTAATGCGCGGTGGCGAGCGACAGAATTCCGAAATGGTCCATTTATTGCAGCGGGAACCATTGTGAAAGACAGGCTCGCTATTGGGCAAAGTTGAACCAATCGGCGGATCCCCGCTTTCCGCAACTGCCAAAATGCCGCACCGTCGCGCGCTGGCATGCTCAGGTTCGCTTAGAGGCTAAGACAGCAATGGACACGGTAGCAACGGGGCTCGCAATAGCTTTTTTCGTCATTGCATTGGCGTATGCAGCAGTCGGACAAGCTGGGGCATCAGGCTACATTGCCGCCATGGCACTTTCTGGCTTTGCGCCGTTGGCCATTAAGCCGACAGCTCTCGCTTTGAACCTGATGGTCGCAGCGATCGGCACGGCCGTCTTCCTGAAGGATGGGCGGCTGTCCTGGCGTAACGTGTATCCTTTCGCCATTCTGGGCTTTCCGTTTTCGGTTCTCGGTGGTTCAGTGTACCTTCCCGAGAGAGTCTATCACCCGGTTGTCGGGTTTATCCTGATAGTTTCAGCGATTCAGATGGCGCGATCCGCCCTTCGCAAGAGCGCTTCAGGCATAATCATGCCGAAAACGCCGCCGCTGCACGCTGCATTGATCACGGGAGCAGTTATCGGTTTCGTCTCGGGCACGACCGGGAGCGGAGGCGGCGTATTCCTCGCACCAGTGATCCTTGCCAAGAATTGGGGAACAGCACATCAGACTGCTGCAACCACGGCCGCCTATAATCTGATGAATTCTACTGCTGCCTTGATTGGAGCCTGCGCCTCATGGAATGCACTTCCAAACTTCCTGCCGTGGTGGTTGCTTGCGGTTGCGGCAGGTGGATCTATGGGCGCTTTAATCGGAAGCCGGTATCTTTCCGCTTGCTGGCTTCGCATTATTCTTTCCGTGCTTCTGATGGGTTCAGGCCTCAAGTTACTTTGGTGATAGAGAGCCCATTTTGCTAGCACCGAAATCCTTTGCCCTACGCATTTGTGGGAGCGGGCGCGAGGCGTTCATTCTCATCCGCGGCTAAGACGAGACGGCCCTCGACCAAACGTCGCCCGAATGAAACCGTTGATGACCGACCTCCTGACCAGTACGGTGCCTCCTGTTGACCATGGACTCCGCCAGGGCAGAGAAGGGCAGTGGGTAATTAGGGCACTCATTAAATTGTTTAGTGTTTATCGCTTGTCGTGATTCAGGGCTTCCGAATGACGCGTCGCGGCTATAAACTTCACCAATCACCATCGCTCGATCCCTGTCGCCGCTGTTGCCTAACCAGGCCCCGCGGCGCTCCCCGGGTTTGATCGGCGGGTGCTGAATGGCACTCTCTTGCAGTTGCGCCGGGGCTCGCCCTAGGTGGAGAACCCGGAACGCTGCGCGTCGACCCCCTTCTACAAGCGCGTTCTATACTGGCGGAAACCGGGTACAGGGATTGGCTTTTTTAAGCGATTTCGTCGGCATACGATGGCGACATCGTCAGGATCGACTCAACCTGCGTCTACGTTCACCAGCATGTGGCCACGGGCAACGCGCTGACGGATGAGCTCGGCGACAGGCGCACCGAAAACTACCTTGTCGCCGTAGAGCTCGCCGCACAATGGAGCGATCTCTGAAGACGTCAAATATTGGAGAGCGGTCGCCGCTCATGAGATAGGGTAAGGCTTCGCCGGGCCATGGGAGGGCTCTCTGCTAATCCGGCAGACCGTGGGCGCCGTATCCAAAGTGCGGATGGTCGTGATGCAAACTATTTATTTTACTAGCCTTACCAATGCTGCAAAAACGACCACGCTTGGTTTGCATCGATATTAGAGCAGTTCGAGGGTGCTGGCGCTTGGAACCGCTTTGCGTCTCGGAGAAAGGATTACCCGTGGAAAGCACATCGGTCGGAATCTACATGAAACCGGTTGGGTGGTGGACAGGTTTGGGCAAGTGGAGCCGTGCTCTGCACTACACTTGATCCAGACCATGCGTGAATAAGTTTGGCCGACAGTCAGGGCAACCATGGCCCCTTTCGTGCGGCGCCGATTTGGACGGCTGCGGTCAGCAGTCGCTCTTCTGCCTGGCATGCTCGGCATGTAACCATTTCGGAGTTCCGACATTGCATTCAAATATGAATTTAACGACGGATTTCATTGCAGAGTTGCTCAGCGCGGCAAACGAGGTCGACAATCTCAACCCCTACGAGATAAGCGGCCTCCTAGACCGTTCAATTGACACCATCCGCGATATACGCGAACAGGCTGGCATCGAATGTACATATATGCAGGGCGTTGTCGTTTGTCTTCGGATATCGTCAGAGCGCGTTCGCCACCTCTGCGAGGAGGATGTCAGGCGAGCCCTGCTCACCGCCGCGGAAGTCCTGAGTGCATTGGTATCGAACCGTGTCGATTGAGTTGTTCGCGCCGCCGGGTCCGGATCGCTCCAGCTATCATCGATCCCGCAAACCCGCACGGCGCATTTCGCCTCAACAGGTGGAGGTTTTTGTCGAGGATCGCTTCAGTCCGCGCTGCTTATCGGACCTGTTTTGCGTGTCCGTTTCGCGACGATGTCCGACTCGCGACATAGGCCTGTTGAAAGCAAGCTTCTTGTTTGGAAACCACCTCCTCTTTGGCATGAAACATGCACGCTAATCGCAAATGCGCGAGTCGAGTACTTAAGAAGAGTACCTGCAGGATTAGACCTGCAAGAGTGCGGTTCGGACCGTGAGTACAGCCGTTCGCGGGGGCACCGAGGATCGGAGCAGCAACAGGGCGTCAATAAGTGACGGCTGGGAGGGCATTTGGCGGTTGGTGCTGTGCGACGCTCATCCGCCGCTGACGTTGTAGAAAAACAAACAAGGAGTGCTCAATGGTCTTTATTGGAAAAAGTGATCTGCGGAGTCCGCTGCTCGGACGACGCCTGCGGTTGGGATTCATCGGCGGCGGAAGGGGAGGACTTGTCGGACGATGGCATTTCGCTGGGGCACGGCTGTCGAATCACTGGGAAATCGTTGCGGGAGCTCTTTCCTCAGACCCGGATAACGCGCACGCATCGGCTGGAGAGTGGATGATAGCGCCGGAGCGGTCGTACAGTGACTGGAACGCTATGGCAACAGCAGAAGCCGCAAAGGACAACGGCATCGAGGCAGTCTCGATCGTGACGCCAAACTGGACACACCATCGGATCGCGACCGCATTTCTGAAGGCCGGCATTGACGTAATACTGGACAAGCCCATGACAACAACTGTTTCCGACGCCAAAGAACTCGTGGAGTTGCAAAGAGCGACGGATCGCCTGGTCATCATGACCTACCCGTACGCACATCACGCTATGGTCCGCCAGGCTAAGCACATGATCCGAAATGGGGCCGTCGGCACGGTCCGGCAGGCACATGTGGAGTATGTTCAGGAGTGGGCGACAGGGCCATTCTCGTCTGACGCGAAGGGGGCCTTGTGGCGACAAGATCCCGAAAAGGTGGGCCGCACGTCGGCGACCGGAGATATTGGCACGCACGCCTATCATCTCCTCCACACGGTGACCGGCCAGGATATTGTCAGGCTCAGAGCTGAGTTTCACAACTGTGGCGCTCCGAAGGCGATGGAAGACACCGCCTATATCACTTTCCGTCTCGAGAATGGTGCTCCTGGGATTCTTTGGGTGACGCAAGCTGCCCCTGGCCAATATTGCGGTCTTCGCATTCGCGTGTGGGGCGACAGAGGTGGGCTCGAGTGGGATCAGGAAAGACCGGAAGTGCTGCGCTATGTGCCCTTACGGGAGCAGGAGCAGATTTTCGTGCGAGGCCACGGTGGTGGAGTGTTACCGGAAGCAGAACGCCTGGTACATCTCCCGCGTGGGCATGGCGAAGCTTTAGTGGATGCATGGGCAAATCTCTACGCCGAGGCTGGCCTAGCGATAGCCGCGCGCCGCGCGGGGTATGCTCTCGCGAAAGATAGCGTCGAGCTTTCCGGAGTTGAGGACGGGCTCAAAGGTATGTTGTTCATTGATGCTTGTGCCGATAGCCACGAATCCGGCGGATCTTGGGTCTCGATAGAGCGGTGAATCCACTCCCAACTTTCACTGAGCTGAGCAGCCAAAGTCCGTGCGCCCGCCGTTTGGCTGAATCGTCTTTGGGCGCTGTATGTCTTTCGCCCGATGCACCGTGTTTTCGGCTCCGATTTGTCTGGAAAGCGCGGCAGGCCAGGGCCCTTGTCTCCTGGGCCATAGACTTCTTTGCTTTTTCGCCGGGGGGAACGGATCGGGGAGCGGACTCTGCTCCTGCGCCGGTGATTGGCAGCCTCGACGTTTTTTAAGAATTCAAGCCTTTTCCGTGATTGCGACGAACATCATGCCTTCCGTCCATGAGCACGGGCGGACGACGTTCGATTCTAACTTTCAAGTCTGCCAACCCGCCCGCAAGGATGAGACCTTTCGGAGTCACATCATCTGCTGTGACAAAAACCGGGTCAAGCACCGGACGACAACATTGGAAATGCACGGCGGCATCCTCGATTTTTATCGAGGGTGAAAAAAGAGGCTCGCGTCCATCACCTCGGATAAGAACGATTTTCCCCCCAAGAGGCTGAGGGTAGGAGGCAAAAACCGTGAAGGCTGTTATCCCATCCCGCAGTCCTTCTTCATCCAAGAATAGTGTATGCGAGTCGTCAAAGCGGATCATCTGCACCAGTCGGCAACCAAGCAAACTAAAGATCGGCTCGAGGCCGATGCCGTCGTTAATCTCAACAGTGCGAAAGAGTGTCGTCTCCGGGTCCAAGAGGTATGCGACATTCTTCATCTCCCAGCCTTTCTCTATTGTCGTAAATGTCATGCCCCATCAAAGGCAAGCGTCACACGATTCAGCAGCGGCGTGGTCAGCCCACGTCAGGTGGTGCTTCGCTATGCAGCATTTGGCAAGATTGGGAAAATCGATTGTTTGTATGGCGCCTATCCACACCATGGAACGTGCGAGCGAATGCGTTTAGACATCGGCTTGAGTGCGCTTGCGGTATTTATTCGCGAGTTGACTGCGTATTTTGGTGAAGTCGGATAATGATCCCGAAACGGAGTGGGCCACCCCAATTTCGATTTCATTCCGAGCGCGAAGCCGGACAGTCTTTGGTCTGGACCCTGGGTCGTGCCTCGAACGGATCCTGATTGTCGCGAGGTCATGCGGTCAGCGATGCGTTGTTGCGGAACGCTTTCGCCTGCTGTCATCACCGAGCTCAACGCGACGCATTTTGCATGAAGCGGTCACGCGCGCCTTGAGGTCGGCATTCTCTGCATCGAGCGAGAGAATGATACGGCTCAATTGCGCGACATCCTGCGGTAAAGGCTCGGGTCGAAGCGGCATGGCAGACCCTAGCACATGATCCTGAATCTGCAAGTAAATCCAATAGGATCAGCCGCTTTACGGCGTTCGCTTGACCCGAGTCGAGTCGATACCGGCCAGCAAAAGCGAGAACTCTTGGCTACTCATCTGCATCGCGCCATCGCGGATCGGTGGCCAATTACTGTCACCGGCACGAACATAGCCTGCTGTGCGCAGGCTTGCTCGGATCGTCGAGCAGCCCGGCTGCGCGGCGCCAGACCTTCAGCAAACCGCGATTGACGCTCCAGCGCCGGGCGACGGTCGAGATGTTCACGTCAAAGCCCGTAGCCAGTGGCGCCCGCCTCATAACAGAAATGCACGTGCTCAAACTTTGCCGCAATCCGCTGGATCGCACGGCGCATGGCGGCATCAGACGTCTCAACCTCGCCCCAATAGCGTATCTCGCCGTTTCGGCCGGATTCAGCGACAGCAATCGCATTTTTAGTTTTGCAACACCGATTCCGACAAAAGCTTCTCTATAATCAGGCACGGCTCGTCCTCCTGTTATGAGGATCGGCCCGGCCTGTCCGAGCAACCCTCGGAAGAACAGTCTAGGGCGAGCCACCTCACTCCCGAAGAAGGACATACGGTCTTACCGTGCGCTAATATCATCAGACCATCAGACTAGATAACAGATGCTGTTCCACCGATCGCGACGCACGTCGCCGCCTCGCCGGCTCCGGCTTCCAGTCCTTCGAGCTGCAGTTCCATCTGTTTAAGAAGCAGGCCTTTGCGCTTCGAGCGGCTGCCATGAATGTCTCAATGGAGCTTCGGTACGACCAGCCTCAGCGGGCAATCAGTGCATCCCAATGCGAGTTCACAACTTTGGCGCGCTGCGAACTCCTCGACTTCACGGCGAGCCGCGCGACCGGCGAGTATCGTCGCATGCGCGCTGGCGAGGTCATTAGGAAGCTGTTCGCAGCATCGCTCATGCGAGATGGATCATACTCGGACCCGCCGGCTGCGCTCGGTCAGGAGAGCAACGAGCGGGACGAGAAGGCTCATAGTCCTTGAAACGCACGCCTTGGGCCTTTCCGAACCGCGGATGGTTTTCATCAAAACTAACGATTCTACAGAACAGTGCATAGAAGAGTGAAGCATGCAGCGTTCAAGGAAGAGCTGTCGATGTCGTTGATACTAAGAGCGTATGGTGTGCCTCTCTTGTGTGCCGAACATCGAATGAGTCGCATGTCCGTTTTTCGGGGATTCTGACCTGGACCATTAGCTCGCCATCCTATAACCTCAACTAAAGGCTTCCGCGATATTGCACGTCTCTTACTCCGCCCCTGTTGCAAAATTTAACCCGAATTTTCGGAGGTATATCTCATGAACCGTAGCACCGTGCTGATGCTCGCATGCACCGCGGCAGTCGCCACATGGCTCATAGCCTCACCGGACGTGCGGGCGGACCCCGTTGCGGATATATGTTACCTTTTTTGCCCATTGGAGCAGGATGATACCGTTGGCGAGTTTTGTTCAGCTTTTTGCTCCTCATCTCCGTCCCTTCCGCTTCCAACGGACCCGCAGAGCGGAAGCGAGGTAGAGGGACAAAATCCGACTCGAACCACGGGCGCTGCGAGCGGAACGTCAGAGAAGCCGTGACAGGAGTAGTGCATTCAGGCCTTGGCGGATCGTCTAGAGCAGATCCTGTTCAATCCGGGTCATATCCTGCAGCTCTGAAGTAGTTGGCGCATTCTCCAGGAGTGAACCGGGGTAGCAAGGCGCCGACTGCGTCCCAAAGGGCATCAATCTTTCGCTCCGCTCTTGCCCGCAACATGGCTTCAATTTCGAGAATGCGTTTTCGATGGGATTAAAGTCAGCGCTATAAGGCGGCAGGAACATGAGTTTGGCGCCGGCGCGCTCGATGGCTTCTCGCACCCCGGCTGCCTTGTGGGCCGGCAGGTTGTCCATAACGACGACGTCGCCGGTCTGAAGGGTCGGCGAGAGCACTTGCTCGACGTAGGCCAGGAAGACATTTCCGTTCATCGCTCCGTCGTGGACGAAGGGTGCGGTCATGCCTGTGAGGCCGAGCGCGCCGGTGAATGTCGTTGCTTTCCAATGGCCGTGCGGCACACCGGCTCGGCAACGCTCGCCTCGAATTGCACGTCCGCGAAAGCGTGCCATTTTGGTCGACAGGCCGGTCTCATCTATAAAAAATCAGCCTCTCGGGATCGAGATCAAGCTGACCATCGAACCAGGCGCGTCGCCGCTTCAGGATATCCGGCCGATCCTGCTCCAATGCATGTGCGGACTTTTTTAAACGTCCAGCCACGGCGTCGTAGCCAAGCACCGAGCGCGCTCCGGCTGATACGCATCTGCTGCTCAACGAACAGACGCTCGACCATTTCATCGAGCGTCACGTCCTTGCGATCATCGATCATTTCGATAATGAACGCCTCGTGTGCATCCAAGCTCGAGGATCTTCGCCAACCTTGTGGACGTGCTGTCTGCTCGCCATCTCTGGCTCGCGCAATCCAGCGGATTGCTGTCGAAACTCCAATCCCGAACCGGGCTGCAGCCTAACGCGCGGAAACGCCTTTCGCCGACAATTTCAATACCCGCAATCGAAGATCATCGCTCAGTGCTCGTGCCATCATCCACCTCTCCAAAGTGGATGTTGAATCAGCTTCGGCCCCCATCGTCACCTCACAATTCGATTCATCGATCGCAGGATCTGCTCTAGTAACCATTGCCAAGCCGCTGCTCCTTGCCGAACAACCATTCGGATGAAACCGTCTCTCGGTCTCGCCATTGGGCGGCGGCCCTCTGATTCCGATGCTTCGTAGCCTTGGCATAGACCCATTCACCCAAGGGCGGTCTGGACGAGGCGATCGGCCTCGTCCTTGGTCTTGGGCATACAGGGCTTGGTGCGGATGTGCTCGATGCTGAGCCAGCGCAACGCCTTGGCGTGGCGATGGGGGGCGGAAGCTGGTGCCCTTGCCATTCATGACGCGTTGAAACTTGAGCGGACTTGAAGAAGCGCAAGGCGCTGTAGAAGAAACCGCAAACAGGAGCACCGGTCTCGTCGGGAAGATTTCCAAATAGCGTGAGCCATGGCCGTTGCTTTGCCTGGTGCGATCGCCGGTGATGCGATAGCCGGTTTGGTGGGTCTTGCCGAGTTCCTTGATGCCGATACGGATTAGCTCGCTTGGCCGTCGCGTTCGTAGCGGCGCACCGGCTCAACCAGCGCCAGAGCCGCGAGCTTGTTCAGGCCACGCTTGAGACGGGGCTGACCGTGGCGGGCGAGACATTGGTCTCCAGGGCGATTTGCTAGGCCATCATACGCAGACGGCGCAACGCCTCGATCGGGGGCGCGGCGGCATCCTGCGGCTTCGGCCGGCGAAGCGGTGGGGCCGGGGACTGCGAGTCACCTAGGCCGGCCTCGCCCCTGGCTATCTGTACTTCAACGTGGCCAAATCGCAGCGACGAATGGGCCGTCATGTGACAAATTGGCTTTTGCGCCCGATAAACCGCCTTTTTCTGACCACGGTTGATCTCGATCAACATGTCGCCGCCACGCGCAGCCTACCGGTCTTCTTTGCAACGGTTATTGCTGACTCAATTATTGCGGGTTCAAGGAGACGCCAAATGAACATGAATGACTCACGGTATCTGAAATGGATCGCGGGCGTGGGTGCGGCTTTTTTCGCAGTCGGGGCAGCCGCCGCGGACCTGACACCATCGCCTGCTGCGCGGGTGGCGGAGGATGTGGCGACTGGGCTGAGCCCTTGGCAAATCCGGGTGCGCGCTTTGGGCGTCCTCACTGAGGACAGTGGCTCGATCAACGGCGTGCCCGGCTCGGACCTTTCCTATTCGGACTCGCTGATCCCGGAGCTCGACATCAGCTACTTCTTCACCGACAACATCGCCGCTGAACTCGTCCTTGGCACGACCTACACCAACATCAAGGAAGATGGCGCGGTCGGCGTGCCGGTCGGCAAGGCCTGGCTGCTGCCGCCGACGCTTACGCTGCAGTACCATTTCACCGATTTCGGCGCCTTCAAACCCTATGTCGGCGCGGGCATCAACTACTCGCTGTTCTACAACCAGAGCGAAAAGGCCGGTTTCCATAACCTCGACGTCGACAATCATGTGGGCGCCGCGCTGCAGGTCGGTTTCGACTATATGGTCGACGAGCATTGGGGCGTGAACTTCGATGTGAAGAAGATCTTCCTCGAAACCGACTGGAAGGCTGACCACGACGTTCTCGGCCCGCTGAGCGGCAAGGCAAAAATCGATCCGTGGCTGATCGGCGCAGGCGTGACTTACCGTTTCTAAATGGGCGATTACGGCCGGAGAAGGAGAGAGGCAGAACCCTTCCGTCTATAGCGCCCCGCCCATTCGCAAGCGGTCTTTATGCAGACACCGAAGGCGGCGGCCACGGCCGTCGGCCTCTGTCCTTCGACAACGACGCTGTGCGCGACCAGCGTGAGCCGAGCATTCCCACGGACGTTCATTGGCCCGGAGAATCACTGAAGCGTCGACAACCTCAGTTTTCGCGGAACGGGGCGCATGGACGATCTTTTGAAAGCTCACACCTTAGTAGTTTCCGCCCGACATAAGAGGAAAAGCGTTTGCGAGCGCCCGTCTGCACGTCGAGATCCGAGCAATTGGCGAAATTGCTTGTTCTTATCCGGGAAATCCGCACGCCTCGCCCTCAGCAATAGTCCCTTTCTGTGTACCAAAACCACTATTGTCGACCACAGGTTGTTTGATGCCATCCAGGACTTGAATCACACGGCTCCCGTATAGAAAGTCGAGGGTGACCCTTAGTATCGGAGCTTAGCAATTTCGTTGTAGTTATCTTCCGCGACTTCTTCGGCAAGAAAAACGTGCGACGTCGTATTCCTGTGATCGAGCATATCAAGCCAGATATCTTCATCATGAAGCTAGCCGACACAAACGCTTCCTTGAGACTTTCGCGTGGTGTTTTCGGACCGACCCCTTCGTATTCAAGCGCGCGCTTAAGTGTCTTCCACATGAGTTCGATGGTGATCTCAAAGCGATGAATTGTGCCTTCCCTGGTCCTTTGCGAAGCTTGACCGGTTCACCCGCAAGCTCGGCTTGCTTCGGTCCCCGGTGGCAAACCGCGCGATCTGGTGTTCTGTAGCGACACTCGTCAGCTGATCGACAGGTAAGCCTGCTAAGGGCAGAACGCTTCCATGTTGACGTTGCTCCGGACTTATCTGGTCAACGAAATGGCAGGAAGCTTCGCAGCAGTATCGATCTATTTGCCGCCGGGGGATTCGTGTGAATCTGTACCGGCTCGAGTCGGGTCGGGAGCCGCAGCGCACTTGCACTGGCTCTCGAATGATGATTGCGCTGCGAACCAACCTGCTTCGCGGCCTTGAGAAGCAGCGGGCGTATTCTATGTTCTGACGACGGAGAAAGGTATTGATGAACACAGGACGGGCACAGCGGAGTGCAGGCTCTTCCGCGGACGTTTCTGAGGGGGAGCAGGAAAGTTGCTTCCGCGCCTTCTCCCGAGCCGTGGCGGATTGGGTCGAAGTCTTGACACGGTATCGGACCTCCGCCTCCTCGCGCGAGCAGATCCTGGAAAACTGGGTTGCCGAAGAGGGGCAGGGCGAAGCCGAGAATCGGCAGCATGGGGCCTCAGGAATTAGGGTTTCGCACGACACGGTAGATCTGTCATCCCTCTCCCTGACCGCTTTGCCCGCTGCCCTGCCGCCAAGGCTGCTGGGACTCCGCGCCATGCACAACGAGCTAAGCAGCCTGCCCGCTGGGCTCCCACCCGGTCTCCAGCATCTTCTCATCAGCCACAACCGGTTGACCAGTTTGCCGGACGCTCTTCCGGCGAGCCTCTTAAGCTTGGAGGTGAGCAATAACGGGTTGGCCAGTCTGCCGGCCAACCTCCCGGCGGGGCTCGTGATCCTGAACGCAAACAACAACCGATTAAGTAGCCTGCCCGACTCTCTCCCATCCGGGCTCAATGAGCTCGATGTCAGCAGCAATCAATTGACCAACCTCCCCGAACTCCTTCCGAACGCGCTACAATCGCTCAATCTCAGCGGTAACCGGCTGACCAGCCTGCCTGAGGATCTTCACTTATGGAGTTTTAGCTACCCCTTTTTACAGCACCTCGAGCTCGGGGATAACTCACTGCCGGCTAACCTGACGGGGGCTGAAGCGTCACTGCAGCTTGAGCAGCTGCCTCTGTACGAGGCTGCCGCGCACTGGCTCGGGGACGACCCGGCGGCACTGGCCGAATGGCAGCACTTTGCGGATGAGCCAGGCGCCCAGGACTACGCACGGTTCCTAGAGAGGCTACGAGGGACCGTAAACTATGGCAATGACGAGTTCCGGCAGGCAGTGGCTGATGATCTGCGGCAGGCGGCGGCCCACCCGAGATTGCGTGAGCAGTTTTTCACACAGGCTTCCGAGGCCAACGCGAGCTGCGAGGATCGTGTTACTTTGCACTGGAACGGTATGCAGACCGCGCGCCTTAACGCTGACGTCGAGGATGGGGTATATGACAATCGGCTTGGCGAACTGATCCAGCGCGGCCGGGTTGCGTTCCGCTTGGAGGCGCTGGACGGGATCGCGCGCGACAGGGTCAACTCGCTCCTCAGCGACGACCCGAACGTAGACGAAGTCGAAGTGTACCTGGCCTATCAACATCTGCTGCGCGAGCCGCTCGAGCTGAGTCACGTCGCCACTAACATGCGCTTCCTGGAGGTCTCTCACGTAAGCGAGGACGATGCGGCGCAGGCGCTGGACATGGTCCGGGATCGGGAAGTGAACCAGTTCACCGACTACATGGCAACCCGCTGGCAACCCTGGGAGACGGTGCTGAGGCGCATCGCTCCGGACGAACATGCAGCGATGCAAGACCGGCTCGTCGAAGCCATGGGCGAAGAGTTTCAAACCCGCTTGGATCAGCGACTGGCCGAGCATGGTCTGCTAGGCGACCCGGATGCCGAGCGGGTGCTCGGAGCCCAAGTCCGAAACCAAATCGCTGGCGAGATCAAACGCGAGGTCATGCACCGGCTGCTCGCAGACCGTGGCCTCGAACAATGACACTTACCAAGACTCCGCAGATCGGAAATCGGCTGTCCGTTAGCAAAGGCCACACGCAAGCCGCCTCTCGTTTGCAGCTTGTTGCACGCGATGAAATCCAAAAGCGAAGGCCATCTCGATGGGGTTGAGATCTGGACTGTAGGGCGGCAGGAACAGGAACCATGCGCCCCTGCTCTGAGGCATTCTGCGGCCCGTGCGCTCTTGTGGACGGCGAGGTTGTCGAGGATGACGACGTCGCCCCTGGCAAGGGTCGGGGCGAGTTGGGTTTCGACCCAGGTGTCGAAGGCCGACCGGTTGATCGCCTTGTCGATCACCCAGGGCGCCGTGATGCCGTGGCAGCGCAGCCCGGCGATGAAGGTCTGCGTTCCCCAGTGGCCGAACGGCGCATCGGCGATCAGCCTCGTGCCGCGCCGGCTGCGGCCGCGCAGCCGCACCATCTTGGTGTTCACCGAAGTCTCGTCGACGAAGACGAGGCGATGCGGTTCGAGCCGCATCCTCGGCTGGCGCAGGGTCGATCCAGACTCGCCGCTCAGCACCGATCGCTGCGCGTGCGCGTTCCGACGCCATCAGGGCCTTTTTTATATGTGAAACCGCGCCGGCACAGGAACCGGGAAAGTTCGGCCGGAGCGGCCTTCATGCCGCATTCTGCCGACAGCGGGGCCGCCAGTTCCGGCATGGTGATGTCCGGCTTTGCCTCAACCGCCGCGACGAGGAAAGCCTCGCACGCCACAAGCCGACCGCCCGCCGGGCGGGCTTGACGCGCCGGCGTCACCGTCCCCTGCTGCGCCACACGCTGCATCAGCTTGGCTGCAAAACTTCCACTGACCCCAAAACGGCGTGCCGCAGCACGCCGGGAATGCCCCGCCTCGACAAACGCAACAACGCGATCGCGAAGATCCGACGAATAGCTCTTGCCCATGATCCACCTCCAATCACGGTGGATCACAAACCCCGCCAAAAGGGAATCGGGAGGGTTCTGTGAGGTCGCGCGGGGGGATGCGCTTGCGGCCTGACGCTGTGCGCGACCTCATTGAAGATGCTATGGGGTGAGCGGCGATGACGAGGCACTATCGTTGCTCAAAACAACGATGGAGAGCGCCATGCCGCAACCGAACTGCCTCGCCCCCTTGGATCAGAACAGCACGCTGATCGTGGTCATCGAGATGAGTCAGTCGAGCTGGCTCGTCGCTGGCATTGTTCCGGGGGTCGAACGTCATCCGATGAAGAAAATGGAGCCGGACGAGACAGCGTTGCTTCGGCTGCTGCGGCGCTGGCAAGACGAGGCGATCAAGGCGGGCCGTGTTTATTGCCCGGACGACGGTCGCCTATGAGGCCGGCCGCGATGGCTTCTGGCTGGCGCGTTGCCTGCGCGCCCACGACATCGAGGCCCACGTCATCCATCCGACGAGCGTGGCTGTACCGCGCGAGCATCGGAGAGCGAAGACGGATCGGCTCGATACGGAGCTGCTCAAACGTGCCTTTCTGGGCTGGTTGCGCGGCGAACGGGACCACTGCAGCATGGCAGCGATCCCGACACTTGAGGAAGAAGATACCCGGGGCCAACCCGCGAGCGCGAAGCCTCATCGGCGAACGCACCCGCATTGTGAACCGCATGAAAGGCACCTTGGCTCGGCGAGGCTTCCGCGGCTCCAAACCGACTTTGCGTGAAGCACCGGAGCAGATTGAAACCTTGCGAACACCAGAAGGCGCGCCGCTGCCGCCGAACACGCTCGCAGAGCTGAGCCGCGAAATGGCGCGCCTGCGCTTTGTCGCGGATCAGATTCGGGAGATCGAGGCGACACGCATGGAGCGGCTGAAGCAGCGCCCGGAGGAAGGATCGCACCCGATGGTGCGCTTGCTCGCGCGCGTCATTGGCGTCGGCATCGAAACCGCGGACATGCTCGTGCATGAGGTGCTGTCCCGCAACCTGCGGGATCGACGCGCGGTGGCCCGCTACGCGGGTCTCACCGGAGCGCCGGACGAAAGCGGCAGCAGGCGACGGGAAAAGGCGCTTGCCCCGCGCCGGCAACGCCCGGGTACGGCGCGGCATGATCCAGCTGGCCTGGCGCTTCCTCGTGCATCAGAGGGACAGCGCGTTAGCTGAATGGTATCGGGTCCGCACTGCGGATGCCCGCAGCGGCACGCGGAAGACGATGATCGTGGCGCTTGCCCGCAAGTTGCTTATTGCACTGTGGCACTTGGTGACCACCGGCGAGACGCCGAAGGGCCTCCTATTGCATTCGGCATGAGGCGCACCTGCATCGAGTGCAGGAGTGCAGCTGGACAACAGCGTCGCGGCCTTGAGGGTTCTCTCCCGATGGCCGTGGACGACGGCCTGAGGTGGTGGCGACCCGATATCCGACATGGCTTTAACGCCGCATTGAAGAATGGGTCAACCATCCAGGAGCTTCGCCGCCGATGCGCATGGCTGCATCGTGGTTCGGATCCGCAAGGATCCACCGAATACAAGCTTGCGGCGCAATGGTCCGCGCCCGATGGCGAACTCCCCTCCGAACCGTCATCCTGCAGGGAAGCGCACGCCCGACCGGCAAGCCTGCCGCTGTGCTCGCGTCCGTCAAGGGCAAATCGCTTCGCGATGGCCTGCGGCCACCCTTGACCGTCACTGCGCGCAACGTCCAGAGCCAGCATAAGGTCGGGACGAGGAGATGGCCGCCATGTGGCCGAACAAGGAGATGAGGAAATGAGTCAGGAACCTACTGACATCAGTAGCCCCATACAAGCGAATGGTGTTTCGCCACGCTGGCGATGGCGCGGCTCAGTTGGTCGGGCGGAGCGTTGGATTGGCGCATCCGCTCGAGTACGGCTGCCGCACTCTTCCTGCTCGGCTCCAACTCGTAGATAGTCTTGGTGGCCAGGGTGTTGCATTGGTCCCCTGCCTCGAGCGTCTCGTCGCGGACTCGGCGAGCCTGATCGTCGGGCAGAATGCGACGCGCCAAGGCTTGAGGCAAGCTCGCGTAGTAGTCGAGAACTGTTGAACCTGCCTTGACGACTTGATCGATCAGCTCTTGCGCCTCGGACGAGGTCCGGGCTCGCCTGGCCGCAGTTTGAGAAGCATCAAAGTCCTCAAGCAGGCGCGCCAGCTTTCGCTTCGCTGCCCGGATCTCGTCGATTCTTGGGGTTGCCGTACCCGAAGCTGGCGGGCGGCTGGCGCGCGGCGCGGCTCTATCCATTGGCGGGTATTCGGAACGAATACGGTTACCTGATGGGAGCGGTGTGAATCGAGAGGTTCACGCACCGTTCTGCGAGAGGCCGGCAGGTGAAATCCCTCCGGCCTACTCAACCCTGGGCTTCCACCAACATGGCGCGCCGCTACGGTTGATGCCGCATAGGCGAAGGCTTGCGGATCAGCGTCCCTCACCCTTGAACTTCCACAACGTCGATGCTTGGCATCCAAATAATCGATTTTACCAATTTTACTTGATGCTGCATTAGAAAAGTATGACTTTTGAGCAAACTCGAGTGGGCCTACAAGTTGCAGCATTGACGCAGCCATCATTGCCGGCGACCGCTCTCTCGGGGATTAGCGTGCATTTCGCCTGCGGATTCGCGCCTCGCTCTGCCCACCCATGTGCATAGAGTTTTTGCAGATCCGTGCACGGCGTCTCGGAGGCGAATTTGACGCAGGTCAACAACTATCAATTATTGCACCGTGAGCTGTCGGCGGAGGACCCGTGGCGGCTCGACGGCAATGCTTTCGAGCAGGAGCGGCATTCGCAGATGCTTCGGTTGTCGCTTTCCGAAGGCCCTATCAGCAACGCA
>Ga0214544_1002540_pt1 | contig 38347 bp, 14 predicted proteins | sample CNSS3metaG_FD_160074 | JGI IMG/M metagenome (GOLD analysis project Ga0214544, IMG submission 160074) | Root nodule microbial communities from cowpea collected in UCLA plant growth center, Los Angeles, California, USA - CNSS3 | ecosystem: Host-associated > Plants > Roots > Nodule | place: USA...
TTTTGTTGGCATCGTGGTGTGCCTAGTGTTGTAGGGGTGATGTTGAGAACCCCAGGACTGCGTTGTTATACTATCTTATGTGTGGCGTTTCCTTTAATTGCGTTTATAAATTAAATGGGACGTTACAAATTACTTTAGTTTTGAAACAAATTATGACCAAATTAAGACAAAATAACAAATACAAGAACTAAATTGAGAATTTTCATATTCAATAGTGACACGTGACACTGCAACTGCCACATCACACTGTCTCTGTCACATGGTACAACGTCAGCTTGACAATGTCAATTTTTTTAATTATAAAAAAATTAAAAAAAATTAAAAAAAATTAAAAAAAATTAAAAAAATCACGACGTGACACATAATTAACGTTATTAGTGCATTACTAATCGAAAGGACTTAATGGCAACAAAATTTCCGAAATAGAGACCAAATTGAGACAATTAAAAAGAATGGGATCTACTTGAGATTTTCTTACAAAAATAGGGACCAATCAAATGATTTAACCTTCTTTTTTTTTGACTCACAAAAAATGGGTTGAAGCACGCTAACTCGTATAACAGTTCGAATTAATAGATTTGACAGACGTAACATAATTATAAGATTGTGGGTCAACCTTATAAATTGAGAAAATGAAACAAAAAAAAATCTAAATTGTGTTGGAAAAAATGTATTATCAATTAAGAATATTATCATCTTTACCCCTAAGAATCACGCTATTAACTAAGAAAATAAGACAAACACAAGGATACACACAAATATAACGTGGAAACCCCAAAATCAAAGAAAAATTACAATCGTTATCTAATAACTATTAGAGAATAACACTATGTGATTATTTGTACAATACATGGACTCGTGCCTTTTGACCCCAAGTACATTCACACCCTCCAAAGCAACTTGATAATAATACTATGTGAAAATTTGTAAGTACATGGACTATCCTCTCATGCCCCTCGACCCCAAATACATCCACACCCTCCAAAACAATAATTTAACCAAACCTCATAACACTATACTACAAGAGTATAAGAAAAGTCAATACAAACTTAAAATGTCTTTAACTTGAGTAAAGAACATCATGAACTTAATGCTCATTATATAGAAATATTAATATATTATATTAAAACATAATTAATTATTTTTTTTAATGTGCATTATTGTGCTTTTACGTATATAATTAATTAAGTTTGATTGAATTCAGTGGCAGAGCCACGATGGGACATGCTTTTTAAATTATAATTATCACTTTAAATTAAATAATTGTACACAAAAACAAAAAAATAATAAAAATTAAATTAGCTATTTTTTTATTTCTTTTATAAAGTACAACATTTAATATTAATAAATAGTACAATATAAAATTGAATATGATAAAATAAAATTGTTAAAATAATTTTTATTTTCTCTTCACATTGTTTTTTGAGTTTTTTTACGTGTTGTATTCATCTCTCATCCTTACCTGATTTCTTTTGTTATTGAATAAAAAAAAATTAAACAGAAACTTATTATTTTTCCCCTCATTTTTTTCATATCTTCTATGATTCTTAAAGAAAAAAAAAATTATCTTGTCTCACTTGGTAGTGTAATAATTGTTTAATATTTAGCCTTGTTTTTTTTATCTCATTACCCTTTTGTATATTCATTTTTTATGAATATAGAAGAACAAGTAATGTATTATGTGATTTTTTATAAGGATTTTTAATTGTAAATTGATAGGTATATTGATAAAAAAATAAAAGAATAAATTCATTTTTAAAATTGATAAAAAAAAGAAGGGAAGAAGAGAACAAGACAATAAGGTTGCTCATCACATATGCATAACAATGACGAAATGAAAGTTTGTGATGACTTTTGAATTGATATGTGCACATTAGTAAAATAGAAAATGAATATTTTACATATAATATGATTATTTACATTGAACAAAAAATAGCTGAAAAATTTAGTTATGATTCAATTATTTGATAAGTTCAAGAATATGAAAAAATGAATGACAATCATTTAGATATGTGTATTTTCTGTTAAAGTTATAACTATATTAAATTATGTATTAATTTTAAGTGAATGAGTGACAAAAATGTTAAATATATAAATTTTAAGTATATTATTTTGGCTCCCCCATACATCTTAGTCTAGATCCGTCAGTGATTGAATCACAAACTTTATAGAAAATTTATTATGGTCAAAAATAATTTATTAGACTATTCTTATTAAATTTTAATTGTTAATTCAAAATATAATAATTAATTATTATTAAATATAATTGATTGTATAAGATTTATATTCATTTATATAAAGTAGTTATATAAATTAGGCTTAATTACTCATTTAATCTGCACTTTGGATGGAAAGTTTAAGTTGATACTCCCTTAGCTTTTTATTTCAATTGTGTCATAATTTTTGAAAAAGTGTTTCAATTATGTCATTTTCAAAAGAAAAATGATTATCGACATTAATGACATGTCATGTGTCAATATATAGTTTTTTTTAATTTAATTTTTTAAACTTTTTTTGCAATTTTTTTGTGGTCGACGTGTTAAGTCTCTGATGTGCCATGTGATATTGATATTGCCTCGTGGTAGGATAATGCCACGTGGTAGGATATTGTCACATGGTAGGACAATGTCACGTGTTAGTATCTTGATCTCAATTTGGTTCCTATATATATGTCCTTTTTATTCAACTTAGTCCCACTATTTTTTTTTTTTTTAAAATAGAGCAATATTAATTCTCTCCAAATTGAAACCAAATTTATTAATTGTATAAATGTTAAACTGATAATTTTTTTATAACTTTTTAACATATTACATTATTGTATATTATTAACCTAAGTTTTATTAATAGTGTTTGTGTAATAAAGTTTAATGTAAATATTAGTATAACATTTGTACAAATAATAAATTTAGTTCCAATTAAAAGATGATCAAATTTATTATTTGCATAAATGTTATTAATTAATTAATTAATTCTTATAAAAAACATGTATTAATAATATATTAGTTTTAAATACTTACTTTTTTTCTAAAAACATTTATACTTAATTAGTTTTAATCTTATAAAAAAATATTTTAATCTTATAAAAAACATGTATTAACAAAACATTGATTAATAATATATAACAATGTAATATGTCATAAAGTTGTTTTTAGTAAAAATATCAGTATATTATTTATTCAAATAATAAATTTGGTCTCAATTTGGAGAGACTAAATATTGTTCCAATTTGAAAAAGATTAGGATTAAATTGAATGAAAGAGACATATATAGGGACTAAATTAAAATAAACTCAATGACACTTTTGGCATTGACATTGACATGTGGTACTGACAGTACCACGTATTACACTAGGAACTTACACTTCGAACAACAAAACTTTTTTGCTAAAAACAAAATTAAAAAAATCACAGACTGATTAAGACACTCTTTCAAAAATTGAAACTCAGTTGAAACAAAAATTTTAATAAGATACTAAATTGAAACTTGCCTACCAAAGTAGAAATCAAATATATAGTTAAGCCTAAATTATTTACCTCCAAAAATTTTTCAATGAGTTCGGACTTCAATGCATTGAGTATAGGAAGATAAATGAATTGTGATATTTGAACTAGAAAATCTTCGTCTCCCAATCCTCGTGTGTCCGTCATAATATTTGATATTTTTACATTTTTCCTACGTGTCCTTTATTTATTTATTATTTAATATTTTGATTTGATAATTATGTAATTATAATTATTTTTTTGATATTTGAGGTTGATATGCATATCTAATAAAACAATCTCATTGAGGTTGATATTAAAAATGAATGTTCATTCAGGAATAGTTGAATATTAAAAAAAAATCTTGTATTATATAATAAAATTTTAGTATTCTTTTGTCTTACCCCTTTTTTTTTGTGTTTCCCTTTTCTATTTTATTGTCGCAAGTGATCTTAATTTTTATCAGGGACGATTCAAGAATTTGGATAAAGCAAGCTTTGAAATTATATTTTGAGATTTTTCTTTCTTAGAGACCTCAAGCAATTTGTATTAAATATTTTTTAGACCTAAAATAATTAGTACTAAAACAAGAACTTTACCAAATTAACGGTGCCAAGGTTAGAAGGTAGAAACCGTAATTTCTTTGACAGAATATGGTGCTGGTGCATAATTATAAATGACTTTCAAGTGAACGATACTTAAGAACTTGTTAATCGTGTTAGCTTGCAGCAAGGGACTTTATTATAAAGTTTTCTGGCTTTGAGCTATTTTTGCTAGCCTAGACAATTTTTCTCTGTTTTTCAAACTTTCTAATATCTTTCTTTTAATGTTTTTAGTTGTAGCAAGTTGGTTTACGAGTTTTTAAACAGTTAAAAATGTTATATGCAGATTTAGCAGACAAGGACTTAGCCATATAAGTGTAGAAAGATAATAGCTTCAAGCATGAATTTTGTTTGGACCTTGAATTTCAATCAGTTACACTTTTATTTGATGAAGTTCTTAAAATTTCTTCACCAACCTGTGATACCTTACCAAATGAACCCTCAGCCCTGGCTCCAACTAATAGCAATGCTTATCAAATTACAGTTTTATGATTGAATATAAAAAACTAGTTAATTATAAGCTTAGTTCCAGTATCCATGGGTTTTGCGTATTTCATGTTCCATAAAGTTAACATGAGTCAACTTGGACATTATATTAGCTTATTGTAAACCTCTCTAAGTTAAGCATAGAATACAATGGTTAAGCTCAATAAAATAATATCCTTATTTTCTTTAAATGTATTAAGACCAGTTTGAATATTGAAAATCTAATTAGCTGCTGTGAAATGTTTTTAATCCTATAAGCATATTTTTTAATTCTTTTCTTTTTTGAATGACTTTGTGATTTTTCTAACTTTATCAATTTTTATCCATTCTCAGGAGATTTGAAAATGAACTTTTCAACCTCAAGTAAGTCTAAGTCAAAACCTGAAGTGAGTAGTCATTCTTCATTATCTAGTACTCAACCTCACCAAGACTTGAAGTACAAATTCCAACCCCAATTACACCTCAAGCAAATATTCAACAAGGTCCTTCATTTTCATTTTCCCCTCCACTTCCATCTGCATCTCAAGCAAGTCTTCAACAAGGTCCTAAATATGTTTGTCCTCCACCTCCATCTGCACCTCAGCCAAGTAATTTGTTTTGTCATATTCTATATATATTTTGTATTCTGTTTTATATTATGTATTTTGTATATATATATATATATTCTATTATACATTAGATTCTGTATATATCAATTTGATTTTATATTCATTTTTAGGAATATCTAACCAATGTATTTTCAGGAACCTTGAAAGTGAGGATATCTTCAACTAGCCAACCCTCAATTGCACCTCAATCTAATTCTCAGCCACCACATCAATCTTTTCCTGTATTTGAACCAACAATACCAACTACATCACATTCATATTCTGAAAGAGGAAGAAAATGAGGAGACTGAGTTGCAAGTAGATGAACAAAGGCCTGCAACCCAAAAAAGAGCATGGTTTGTTAATGTGATTGGTAAGCAATTATGTACAAAGTACTACGTAATATATTATAGATATATTTTATCTTTATAATAAATTAGTAACAACTATTTTCTCACATTCCGTAGATGATCAAGGAAAGAGAATTACAAAACAATTACGAACCAATGATGTGTGGCATTTACCTCCTAATGAAAGGATTGTTGTGCAGTGGAATAATGAGGGTCAACCAATTGCAGATGGTGGAGCATTATTGGCTTTATGTGTCATATATTTTTTCTTCAATTTTATAGGAAAAAGAGTGTGGCCATAGGGTTAGTAGAGGAGAGGTATGGATAGCAACACATAAACATGCTAATGGAGCCTTTGTGAGTGATGAAGCGAGGGAAATCAATGTAAGTTCAATTCTAATATAATCTATAATTGTCAACCATGCTTTGTGTTATTTTAATTAGTTTTTTCATATGTTCTTTGTAGGAAAAAAATTCAAGTATATGAATCAACATCATCATCCTTTGTATCAAAAGAAATATCAAGTACTGAGATTCCTTAGCTTTTGCTTTTGGAAGCCAAGAACATTGAGGACGTGTAAGGGGTTTGGATTTGGGTCCTTGCCCATCTAAAGTGTTTGGCTCCGAGGGTCATTCATATAGTGGAACATCTTCAATTTATCCTTCTAATGCTCAGTTACAAAATCTGGTTAGTTTTTTAGTTTTGATTATGATGCATTACTTTTATTAATTTGATGTTTGAATATGTTTGAAGCACTAGTGCAAAATATTGTTTTTACCTTGTCTAATATGCTTCGGTTATCAAAAAACCGAAGCATATAATGGCGCGGTGGCATTTTTGCAATTCTATTCAACTTTTATGCCTCGGTTCGCAAAACACCCGAAGCAAAACATCAAAAACTTACCATTTGGCTTCGGGTGATAGAGGACCGGTGCCAAAAACCAATGATATGCCTCGGTTAAATAAACTGAGGCCCTATTTTATTTAGGGTTGAAAACGCGAACCTTTTTCTTTTTCATCTTCCCCGCCACTCTCAATTTCTCTCTGAAACTTCATTTCTCTCTTCTCTTTCCCTACAACTCTCAACTGGGTCGCACTTTGTTTCGCCTCTGCAGTTCTTCACGTGCTCAAGTTTTTTTCTTTTCTCTTTCGCAGATTCCGACAAAACCCCATCTTCTGGCTCTGAAGAAAAACCTGAGTACTCACTCGTTCTCTCTCATATGCTCTCTCTCACGTGCATTGCTTCTAGGCCTCTGTTCTGTGTTTCGTTGCCTATTTTTTTTTAGATTCACGTTTTTATTCCATGCTTCTATTTTGGGATCGTGGCAGCATGTCAATTTTTCCTTTTCTGTGTTTCTTCCTTTGAATTTGAACTTTTGTGTTACGGGATGTGATGGGTTTGCTTTGACGGTGTAGAGGAGTGATACTTGTTCAGCGAGTGTAGTGGCAGGAGGAGAGCGTGAGGCCGAGGTGGGTGTGGGCGTAGAAGATCAATGGTGTCATCGATTCTGATAAGACATAAGCATCGAAGTAGGAGTTTCCAACGGCTAAAACCACTGTGCATTGAACCTCTTGCAGCGTTAAGGGTTTTGTTGAACTTGGTTGAGGGTCTCCAAGAACGCATTGCAGCGCTGCGTAGAACAGGCCTCAGTTCAGGCGTGACCCGAGGCAGAAAAACGCTTTACGACTTCGGTCCACACCCGAGGCCAAAAGCCATCCCTTTTGGCCTCGCCCCAATATGTCTCGGTTATGGAACCGGGACAGAATATAAAAAATAACCGGGGCCAAAAGCCCTTACTGTACTAGTGAAGTAAGTCGATTGTCTATGTTATGTAAACCAAGATTGTCAAAAGAGTGTTTCAGTGGGGGTTGTTGAGGAATTATCAGTGGTTTTTAGAACTCCAAGCATTAAAGGGGGTTTTCTGAACCCCAAGCATTAGCGGGGATTTTCAAAACCAAAGCATTAGTGGGGGTTTTCAAAATTCCAAACATTAGCGAGGGTTTTCGAAACCCTAGGTATTAACGGGGTTTTGGAAACTCCCACTAAGGTGCACTAGTTTAAGGGGTTGCTAAAAATTTTCGGTATTCTGTTAGTCACACTTGCTCTTCGAAGAGAATTACAAACTCCTGGTAAAACCATTAGTGGGGATTAAAACCTCCAAAAATGTCAAATAAAACCTCCAATAAAATAATTATTTTTTAAATTTAAGTCATTAGTTTAATTAATTATAAAAATTGCTTTTTAAACACCTATTCACCTTTTTTTCCCTTAACTGTGTAGAGTTTGTTTTTATGTTATTAACAACGTATTTAATGTACTTTAATGTTATTACTTACTGTATTTATTAAATGTTTCTTTTGCACAAACTTTCGTTATTGTTTTTTTGTCTTATGATGGTGCTATTGGAGTGAGGTATTTCTCAATTAGGTTTATTGAAAGTGATGTTTTATTATTTTTGTTCAGAAAGAAAACCTACAATAGACTACAAAGTCTGGTCAAATTTAGGAGAACATTCATCAGAAGTTCCTCATAACAAATGTAGTTCGTCCTAAATTCGGCTATACCTAATAAAAATTACTTAACCTCAATAAAAATGGAAGAAAAAAACATCCAAAAATTTTATTCTTTTCATATTTTTGTTACCATCATATATGAGAAAACATGTCTAATCTTGCTCTCAAATGTTCTTACAAGTTATTGTAACTTGAGACAATTTTCCAAACAAGAATCAACCACATTAGTGATCTTACCACCAGCATCTGATACATAAAATCAATGTAAGGAAGATATAAATACATAGTTAATTTAATTATAAACAATAAATAAAAAATTAAAGAAACATGAATGAATGTGGTTAGAGACTAAATACCGATATCAACAGTAATGGTCTTGTTTACGCCACAGCTTCTAGCACAATTGGAAACGCCGGTCGACTTTTGACATTTTTTTGAAACACAATCTTTAAAACAAAAATAATAATGATTTGGAGGTAAACATTCAATAGCACAGGCTATAACACAATCGAGCTTGTTTCCCTTGGTTTCTAGAATTTGTACAAAAGCCAACATAATAATTATCAAAATTACAACTCTAGTACTTTTCATTGTATTTTTTCTCATAACTTTTCTCTCAGTCTCTACAGTCTAGCTCAAGATTTTGAATAGATCCTTTCGATGTGAAATTCTAAGAAAATGAATTCAATTTATAGACACATAACACTATGAGTCATATCAAGTTAATGTATGTATAAATGGTAAGATTAAAATAGAAATTCAGGTAAGGACCGATTTAATAAACGTAAAACACTCGCTTTAGATTTTAAAAGATGTCTCAATTTTTTTAGTAAACTTATATTTTTATAACAAATTAATTATAAAATTATGTTTGTGAAAAAGACCTCAATTTTGTTTTAGTATTGATATAACTATATTAAATTAATTATAAAATTAAGTTTAAGAAAAAAAGACCTCAATATTTTAGTAATAATATAATTCTATTAAATTAATTATAACTTTGTGTTTGGGATTAAAATTAAATTAATTTATTCTTAGTGTCGATTAAATTTTATTTGTATTAAAAATGATATTTAATGAAACATTTTTCAACAAATTATAACAATTTGTTATGGAAGAAGAGAATTATTAATTATTTTATTCTTATAATCAGTTTTGGTCTTTATTTTTTCCTTTTTTTTTATCTTTATGTGATTTCTCATATATTGATTTCACTTCTTGTTTTTTTCTATTCTAGAGTTATTGTTTTGAGGGTTTTGACATATTTCATTTATTGAATCTCATGACCATCCTTTGGATTCTTTGATCGTTAATATGTTTTTCTTTTCATTTGTGTTTATGTTGGTTTTCTAGTTGATGAATTTGTAATAGGATTAAAAATGTGTTTGTTTTGCTTGATTTATTTTTTGTACTTCTCAATTTATGAGTTTTGAGAGTTTTTTCTGAAAATAGTTTGACGAGGAAGTAAAATGTTAGTTCGGATTGAATTGCATAATTATTGAATTACACAAAAAAATGAAAAATAAATGTTAAATAGAAACCGTCATTCTTAAATTTCTTTTATGCCACTCAAACTCTTAAGTCGCATCCGACCAAGGTCAACCATATTTTATTTTTATATTTAAGGTGAAAAATTATTTTTTGTCTTTGAAGTATTAGTAAAATTAAAAATAGTACGGTTGAAACTTGCATGTCGTTTGATCGACACTATACTTTTGAAAATATTGATTTTTGTTTCTATTTTTTCAATGACGTTAAAGTTTATCTAACAGCATGTCATGTATTATTTCACATTAACTATAAATAAAATAAAAATTTAAAAGACCTAATATATATAATAATATTACTATTATTCTTTTAGCTTTTTTTAAATTAATCTTGAAAAGCTTGGTCTAGTTTGGGGTAAGAATTTTATTTTATAAAATAATTAAATAAAACATGTCGTTAGTCACGTACAGTAAAATTCAAAGCATATACTTTTAAAAACATTGGTTTTGATTTGTATTCTCTCAAAGACATTAAAGTTTATCTAACAACACGTCACATATTACTTATTTTTTTATAAAATAAAATTCTTGTGTTAGTCTAACTCACATTTTTTACAATTAATTAAAAGTAAATAAAAAAATTTAAAAGTGATATTATAATAATGATATTATTCTTTTAACTTTTATTTTGGTAATTAATCGTGAAATTTTTTTAAACAAATTAAATAATAAGTGCAATGTCATTAGCCACATAAGATAAAATTTAACATTGTCGAGAAAACAGAAACCAAAATCAATGGTGTTAAAAGTATAGAGACCAAATGATATATATATTCTGACTCAGAACTATTTTCAGTTTTACATGATACTTCGGGAGCTAAAAACATATTTTTACCAATATTTAATATAGTTTGATCAGCTTACTAACTTACGGAAATTATCTGTCAAAGCCTTCCCAAAATTAAGAAAACATCAAGTTCATGTGTAAACATTAATGTATAGGACAAAACTATAAGTCTAGGACCACCATATTTTATTTCCTTTTTAATATAGTTTTGCTAGTTTTACTTCAAGTCCTTGAATTTGAATATTTGAAAGTTTTTTTTTAAGTAATATTGTACTTGAATTGAATTTTAATGTGAATATTTGTTATACTTTGATATAAATTTAGTTATCTATATTTAATTTGTTAATTAAATGAGTGTTATATCTATTTTTGTATAACTAAATATAGATAAACAAATACAATAAATATAAATAATTGTGGTTGATATATATATATATATATATATATATATATATATATATATATATATAGATATATATATAAATATATATATATATATATGAATGAATAAATGACAAATGAGTAAGAAAACAATATTAATAATTTAAAAATCTATGTACTTTATGGAGGATTTTAAATCTATGATAATTTATAAAAGTTTTGAACAATTAGATTACGGAGTTTTTGAAACCTATGGTACTTTACGAAGGTTTAGAATTCAAAGTAGTTAATCGAGGTTTTAAATCCACAATATTTTACCGTAGTTTTAAAACCCATATTAGTGAACCAGAATTTTAAACCTATAAAACTTAATAAAGGTTTTAGATCCCATAAAGAAATCCCTGTTATTTTTTGTTTTTCTTGGGATTCGTAAAAACTTCAACAAACACATCCTCCAAAAATGGTTTAGTGGCAAAATTTGAAACTTTGGAAAAAATAACTTAACGGAGGTTTTAACTTTAAGTAATGTAAAAATAAACTTCCGTTAAAATATTTTTTTCTTGTAGTGCTAGTTTTATGTTTTGTTTTAATTTTTACATCTTATATTGATTATATCTTTAAAATTTTTATTTTTTTTGTTAAAATGGTTTAGACATAATAATAGACTATATTAAAACATAATTAATTATTTTTTAATCTACAATATTGTGTGCTTTTGTGTATATAATTAATTATTTATGTGAAATCCTTAAAATAAAGCTTTCAGTGGGTGTAAGCCAAGGAAAAATGTTCAGGAGCTTAAGAATTTTAAATTTTCCTTTTTTTTTTTATTTGGAGGTCTAAAACATGAACTTTACCTATTTGGACATGAGTTGTTCTAGCTTTTATGTCCTTATTCTTGAAGTGTTATAAAAAAGAAAGTGTTTTAGTTCTATTAATTATAAAACGTGTTTTTTAAACACATATTGACCCTTTTCTATCTTAGGTGTTTTCTTTTGGTCGGATGGATTTGCGGGAGAGCGTGAAAATAAATTTGTGTGGATTTGAGTAGATGAATATGTGTGTTTTTTTTAGTGGATTTAGATAGTAAAGTGGATGAATTTGGAGATGAATTTTGTGAAAGTTAGTAAGTGATTTGATTGATGTGATACATTAAAAAATTATGAAAATAGATAAAATTATAAGTTTACCAAAATATCCTTGATGATAAAAACAGAGGGACATGATAATTTGATGTGATAAAAGTATTAAAATTAAATAATATGAATTTAATAAATTTGATAAAAAAATTAATAAAATTAAAAACCAGCCACCACCTTTATGAGCTACACAACACAACTTCAACTCTGGCCAACCCCTGCATGAACTAACACGTCAAGGAATCAGCCAACAAAATGAATCACGCACACATACAACACCGGTTACGTAACCGGTGTCACACACTCAAAACACCAGCACCGATTACGTAACCGGTGCACACACTCACACAACACCGCACCGGTTATGTAACTGGTGCACACACTCACACACAACACCGGTTATGTAACTGGTGCACACACACACACACACACACACACACTCACACACAGCACCGGTTATGTAACCGGTGCACACACACATACCACCTTATTTCACACACCGGTGCACACACTCAATGGTAATCAACATCGATTCACACACAATAACACCACGTCACTCACCTAAACCTTCAACCACACAACACAACATTACATTGCAAATGTCCAACACTCCAACCTTCAAAAGCTTCCCATGAACATGCACAGAGACGGGCAAAACTTGATATTTAATGGCAAAATTCAAAGCACGTGGTAGGGTTAAAGTGGTAAAATGGGAATTATCACCCTCAAATCTTTGCTTCTTAAGGAGGGTGAGATAATTGTTGAATCCTACAAATCCACGCTCGCTTATCGTCGCAGATCACTTGAAGAGAACACACACACTTTTTAAAATTCGTCTTCATAAATATGTGGGAACAATGACATCCATCCAAACGAACACAACGTTAAAGGTGTGTTCTTCAGAGTGAAGATTGATTTAAGGAAAAGGGAGAATATGAATTTTAGGTGCATTAGATGATAAAGTTTGTGTTATTCACTTAAGGTATTTAGAGGTGAGAGTGAGTAAATATAGAAATAAAGTTTGTAAAAGTTTGTGAGTGATTTGATTGACGTGATAAATTAAAAAAAAAATAATGGAAAGAAAAATAAGATTACAAATTTGTCCTTAATTTTGAAAGTAATTTAAAATTATAATTAGGTGAGTTAGATTTATTTATAAAAAAATATTAAAATGAATAAATTAAAATAACATATTTTAATAAAAATTATTTATAGAAAATATTTTAATAAAAAATTACTCTTACAACTTTTATTTTTTATAAAAATTTTGAAAATTTTGATATTAATTATTGTTCTAAGAATAATGCTCGGGAACTAAATTGAATTAAGAAAACTAAAAATGAAGTGAGGACTTAATTGTAATTTTACTCATATCACCTTTAAATCTTCATCCATGAGAGAGGATGGAAAAATGAAAAATCTCATTATTATTTCCTTTTCCTTTCCTTCAAATCCATAGAAATGAACAAGTGTATCATTTTCGAATCATTGCTACCAGCGGTGGAGCATGGAAGGGGCAGGCGGAGACCACGGCCCCCCTCCTCCAATTTCTTTTATATTTTTTTTCATTATTTTTTATTTAATTTTTTTAAAATTATATAAATTTTTAAATTTTTTTAAACTATTTATATTTTTTAAAATTAAATAATATTAAATTCAAAATTAATAAAAATTAAATTAAGTATTTTCTTATTTATTTTATAAAATATAATAATAAATAATAAAATATAAAATTAAATATATAAAGAAATAAAATTATTAAGATATTTTTATTTTCTCTTTCATTGTCTTTTGAGTTTTTTAATATGTTGTATTCTTCTCTCGTACTTATTTATTTTCTTTTGTTATTAAAAAAAGCTAGACATAAAACATAAACTCAGTATTTTTATCCTCATTTTTTCATATTTTCTCTTTCATTATTAAATAAATAAATAAGGTAACTTTCTCTTATCTCATTTGATACTGAACTATTTGTTTAACATTTAACATTATTTTTTATCTCATGACCTTTTTGTATATTCATTTTTTATTAATATAGAAAAAGAAACAATGTACTATGTGATTTTTCATAGTAGATTTTTAATTGTAACTTGTTTATCATAGTTTTTTTTTTTAGTAATTATGTCTCTCAACTTTTGATTAGATTATGATAAATTATTTTTTAGTCTTAAACTTATTTTTTAAATAGGTATATTAATGAAAAAAATAAATTTATTTTTAAAATTGATAGAGAAACTACGGGTGAAGATGAAAACATGATAATGTGGTTGTTTATTGCATAACAATGAAATGAAAGCTTGTGAATATTTTTTGAATCAAATGCATGTTAATAAAACGGAAGATGAATATTTTACAGAAAATATGATTATTTACATCGAAAAAAGTTAAGTAAAAAATTTAATTATAATTCAATTACCATAAGTTTAAAAATATGAAAAAACGATAGATATTCATTTAGATATGTGTAATTTCTTTGATAATTATAAATATACTAGATTATGTATTATTTGTATTGAATTAGTCACAATAATATTAAATATATTATTTTGACTCCAAAAAATTTTGATGAAGATTCACGTTGCTGTGAACAATATATATATAGGTTAAAGGGAACATAGTCTAAGAATGTAAAGTTTGTTTTTATGTTATTAAAATCGTATTTAATGTACTTTAATGTTATTATTTACTTTATTTATTAAATGTTTCTTTTGCACAAACTTTGGTAATTGTTTTTGTTTTTTTTCCTACGATGATGCTATTGTTGTGAGATATTTCTGACTTAGGTTTATTCAAAGTGATGTTTTATTTTATTTTATTTTTCAAAAAGAAAACCAATAGACTACAAAGTCTGTTCAAACTTAGGGAGAACAATTTCATGAGAAGTTCCTCTTAACAAATGTAGTTCGTCCTAAATTCCGCGATACCTAATAAAAATTACTCAAATTCAATAGAAATGGAAGAAAACAAGATCTAAAATTTTATTTTTTTCATATTTTTATTACCATCATATGAGAAACATGTCTAATCTTGCTCTCATGTTCTTACAAAGTTATTGTCACTTGAGACAATTTTCCAAACAAGAATCAACCACATTAGTGATCTTACCACCAGCATCTGATACATAAAATCATTAGAAGAAAAGTGTAAGAACATAGTTAATTTAATTATAAACAATAAAAAAAATTAAAGAAACATGAACGTGGTTAGAGATAAATACCCATATCAACGGTGATGGTCTTGTTTACGCCACAGCTTTTAATACAATTGGAGGCACCGGTGTGTGGTGGACATCGTTTAGTACAGGCTATAAAACATTGATAATAATGAACTTGATCTGGTAAACAATCAACAGCACATAATTTAATACATGAGAGTTGGTCTGCCTCTAGAATTTGTACAAAAGACATCATAATTATCATCAAAACTGCAACTCTAACACTTTTCATTATATTTTTCCCCATAACTTTTCCCCAAGTCTCTACACTCTAGCCCAAGATTTTGTATAGATGTGAAATTTTAAGAGAATGGATATCAATTTATAGACACATAAGGGTCATATCAAGTTACTGTATGTATAAATGCTAAGATTAAAACAGACATTCAGGTCATAACTGACTTAATAAAAGTAAAATACGTAACTCCTTTTAGAACTTAAAAAATGTCTCAATTTGTCTTACTAATATTTTATTAATTATAACATTATGTTTGGAAGTAAAATTTAAATAAATTATTCTTAGTGTCGGTTAAATTTTATTTGTATTAAAATGATATTTAATGAAATATTTTTCCAACAAATTATAATAATTTGTTTTAGAATAAGAGAATGATTAGTTATTTTATTCTTATAATCCGTTTTGATCTTTATTTTCTTCTTTTCATCTATGTATGATTGTTCATATATTGATTTCATTCTTTGTTTTCTTCTATTCTAGAATTATTTTTTTAGAATTTTGACATATGTCACTTCTTGAATCTCATGACCAATTCTTTTATCTTTTTTATCGTTAATATGTTTTTCTTTTTATTTGTGTTGATATTGTTTGATGAATTTATAATAAAAATAAAAATGTGTTTGTTGTTTGATTTATTTTTTGTATTTTTCAAAATATGATTTTTGAAAGTTTTTTTTTTGCATATACTTTTACGAGGAAGTAAAATTTTAGTTTGGATTGAATTGCACGATTATTGAATTACACAAAGAAATTGAAAAATAAATGTTAAATAGAAATTGTCATTCTTAAATTTATTTTATGACATTCAAACACTTATGCACCACCTGACCAAGGTCAACCATATTTTATTTTTATATTTAAAGAAAATATTTGTTTTTAGTCCTAAAGTATTACATAAAATTGAAAATATTCTCAGGTCAAAACTTGGATATTATTTGATTGTCACTGTACTTTTAAAAGAATTGATTTGTTGTTCCTATTTGTTTGAACCGCGTTAAAGTTTATCTGATGGCACTTGTTACATGTTATTTAATTTCTTTTATAAAATAAAATTGTTACATCCGTTAGTCAATGCTCTTCACAATTAATTAAAAATAAAACAAAAAGTTCAAAGACCTAACATGTATAATAATATTACTATTCTATTATAATAAAGTTATTTTTTTTAACTTTTTTTTAAATTATTCTTGAAAAAACATGAACCAGACCGAATTAAAGACTTTATTTTATAAAAAATTTAAATAATATGTGACATGTAAGATACAATTTAATGTTTGTACTTTTAAAAATATTAGTTTTGATTCCTATTTTCTCAAGAGCATTAAAGTTTATCTAACACCACATCAAGTGTTATTTAATTTTTTTTACAAAATAAAATTTTTGTGTCAGCCTAACCACGTTTTTCATAATTAATTATAAATAAATAAATAAAAAGTTAAAAGCTCTAATATATATAATAATATTACTATTCTTTTAAAAGAAAAACTAATAAATTAATCGTAAAAAACGTTAACTAGATGGACACAAGAGTTTTATTTTATAAACAAATTAAATAATATGTGGATGTCATTAGGCACCTAGGATCAAATTTAACAATTAGTCACCAAAACCAATAATGTTAAAAATACAAGAAGCAAACTGTAAACAGATTTTGACTAGCCAGTTTTACACATTGCTTTAAAGACTAAAACCATATTTTATTTTCTTTTTAATATAGTTTTGTTAGTTTTACTTTAAGTCCTAATTAAAATTGTGTCTCAAATCCTTTCAAGATTATGATCCACATTTAATGTGTATATAAATGAATGAATATGACTAAAAAACATGCTCACCATTTTTTTAAGTATAGTTTGCTTAGTTTTATTTTCATTCCATACAATATCAATGACAAATCAAATCAATTTTATGTTTCAAAAATAATCTGTCTAATGAAAATATAAGATTTTAATACAGGTTTTGCAAATATAGGTTTTTAAAATTAAATATAAACAACTCTCTTTAGTTATAATAAATTCATAGATCTATAGTATTTTTTTTATAATGAAAACATAATGTAAATATGTTCTGCTAATAAACCTATCTTTGTTTTTTTTTTTTTCATGTACTTGACAAAATTATGTTAAAACAAAATGGTTAAATAAACAATAAAAGGATGATATGATTGAAAAATATTATTTATAAATTTAAAGAAAAAAACGGTTTATAAAATTATAATATGTGAATTTTAATCAAACTAAGATAATAAGAGATAGGAGAGAGGAACCAACAAATTAATGATATTATATTTGAACTATAACATACTTTTATTAAATTGTTTTAAAATTTTCAAATTCAAAACCATAAATTGTTTTAAAATAAAAATTAAAGGCTTAAGCATTTAAATATATGAAAAGAAAATAAGATATATTTGTAAACCCCCAAAGTAGGATTCATTTTATTAATTTAAAGCATTTCAACGAAAACATAAATCAATAAAATGTATTTTCAAATTTTATATATATATATATAACCTTTGAAAGATAAATAATACCTCGTCTAAGAGATATACATTACAAAAGCTATATATTAGCATTGGCAGTCCTATTGCTTCATAAATGTTCTATTTGTATTATTATTTGCCCACGTAATATATATATATATATATATATATATATATATATATATATATATATATAATATTTAAATGTTTAAAAATGTTAGTAAAAGTGGGATGTCAATAATTAATTTGCATAAAATGACAAATAATCAATAAATAACACAATGTAATGTAATTATGTTTAACAAATAAAATTCTGGTCACTATATTTTATAAAAAAATTACGTGTACGTTAATCAATCTATTCTTAGAATAGTATTTTTCTTTTTTGTTAGTTTTTGATTATATACTTTAAAAGTGTATTGTTTTTTCATATGAGATACGTATTAGTTCTATGTTATGTTTTAATTTATACATCTTATATTGATTATATCTTTAAAAATTTGATTTTTTTTTCTTAAAATGGTTTAGACATAATAATAGATTATATTAAAGCATAATTAATTATTTTTAATGTACAATATTGTGCTTTTATATATATAATTAATTATTTATGTGAAATCCTTAAAATAAGGCTTTTCGTGGGTGTAAGCATAGGAAGAGAAGATGAGTGTTGAGGAGCTAAAGATTTTTTAAGTTTTTATTTATTTTTATTTGAAGGTTTAAAACATGAATGTCACGTTTATCAACTTGAACATGAGTTGTCCTAACATTTAGTTCAGATTTTTATTGATTTTTTGATAATATCTTCGGTTGAATATTAAAATCACAATGTATTAATAGTTAAAAAAAATGTTAACGGGAGTCTTAAAGATATTATTTAAAGTATAATTAATAAGTTAAAAATTCATAAATAATTATAATATTAAATGAATCATAACTTTAAAAAATACTAATAAGTTATAAATTTACAATTTATTTGATAATTTTTTTTAAAAATAATAAAATAATAATATTTTAATATTATTAATAATTAAAACATTATTAAACATAAAAGAAATTAATAAAAAATAAATATTGTTTTTTTTCTTAATACAGATAATATTATGTTAATTATTTTTTTATTAAAAAACAAACAATAGTTTATTTTTTGTTAATTTAAATTCTGTTTACATTTAATTTGGTTTTAATTTTTAACAACATTAAAATATTGTTATGTTATTATTTAATTTTTTTATGTATAGCAAATAAATTATCAATTTTAGATTTATAATATTTATATGTATTTTTATCCTCTGAATAAGGTAAAAATCACTAATAATTTTTCAAGTCAAAATTTATTTAATTTTAATTATTTTTTAACTTTCAGAAATCCATACTTATTAATTATATCTTAAATAATGTTTGTAGAATATCGATTAGTATAATTCTTTTAAACATCATTTTTAATATATTTTAAAAATTCAAAATCAATGACAAATCAATATATTTTAAGATAACAGAATCCAAATTCCCTAATTTCAATGTTACTATTTTTGATAAGTGTTAGGAAAGGAAAGTAATTTAATTCTATTAACTATAAAACATATCCTTTAAACACCTATTGACCCCTTTTCGTCCGTAACAGTGTAGAGTTTATTTTTATGTTATAAACTATTTAATGTACTTTAATGCTATTATTTACCGTACTTATTAAATGTTTCTTTTGCACAAACTTTCGTTATTATTATTTTTTTTCTTACATGATGCTATTTTGTGTGAGATATTTCTGACTTAGGTTTATTGTAAGTGATATTTTATTTTATTTTTATTTATTTCCAAAAGAAAACCATCAATAGACTACAAAGTATGTTCAAACTCAGGGAGAACAATTTCATGAGAAGTTCCTCGTAACAAATGTAGTTCGTCCTAAATTTGATGACACCTAATAAAAATTACTCAAATTCAATAAAAATGGAAGAAAACAAGATCTAAAATTTTATTCTTTTCATATTTTATTACCATCATATATGAGAAACATGTCTAATCTTGCTCTCATGTTCTTACAAAGTTATTGTAACTTGAGACAATTTTCCAGACAAGAATCAACCACATTAGTGAGTTTACCATCTGCATCTGATACATAAAATTATTGTAAGAAAAAATATAAGAACATAGTTAATTTAATTATAAACAATAAGTAAAATAAATGAAAGAAACATGAATGAATGTGGTTAGAGACTAAATACCAATATGAACTGTGATGGTCTTGTTAACGCCACAGCTTTGAGCACAATTATTGGAGGCAACGGTGGTGGAAGGTGGAGGACATAGTTTACAACACCCTGTAAAACATGACAAATAGTGAACTTGATCTGGTATACATGCAACAGAACAATATTTAACACATTCGAGTTGGTTTGCCTCAAGAATTTGTACGAAACTCATCATAATTATCATCAAAATTGCAACTCTAGTACTTTTCATTGTATCTTTCCCCATAACTTTTCTTTAAGACTCTGCACTCTAGTTCAAGATTTTGTATTCTTGATGTGAAATTTTAAGAAAATGAATTTCAATTTATAGACACATGATACTAAGGATCATATCAAGTTAGGTTATGTATCAATGGTAAGATTGAAACACGTAATCAAGCAGATAAAGTACTCTAGGCCTCTAAAAGAAAGTCTTAATTTTTTTTTCTTTTAGTATTATTATTTTTATATTAAATTAATTATAAAATTACGTTTAGTCAAAAGGGATCTTAAAAAAATATTTCATATTAATATATTTTTATTACATTAATTATAAAATTATATTTAAAAAAAAAATCTCAAATTTTTATTTTAGTATTCATATATTTCTATTAAATTAATTATAACTTTATATTTTAGATTAAAATTTAATTTAATTTTTATAATTTAATTAAATTATTATTAGTGCATTTTAATTTATATTTGTATTAAAAATGATATTTAATGAATTAAAATTAATTTTTAATAAATTATAATTTGATTTTAGAAAAATAAAATAATTAATTATTTTTATTCTCTTATAATTAATTTTGATTTTAATTTTGATTTTATCATTTTATCTCTTTTGTAACTTTTTATAGATTAATGATTTTATTTCTTGAATACCAATCTTCTTATCCCATATCTGATTAATATATTTTTTCTTTTACATGTGTTGACGTTGCTTTCATTTTATTTGTGGAATTTATGTTAAAATTATAAATAGATTTCTTTTATCTGCTTTTATTTTCCGGTATTTCTCAATACGTGAGTTTCGAGAATTTTTTTACAAAGAAGTAAAACTTTTGTTTGAATTGGATTACAAAACTATTAAATTACATAAAAAAATATTTAATAAAAAATATTATTGACTTTAGACTTTCGAAACCCTTCTATCGTCCCTAACTCAAGTAAACCATATTTCATTTTTATATTTTAGTTTTATCTGTCAAATATCTGTCAAAGCCTTTTAGGATAAAGACAACATCAATTTGATGTGTAAAAATTAATGTATAAGACTAAAAAATTAGCTAAGGTCAACCATATTTTATATTTATATTTAATATAGTTTGATCAGTTTAATCTAAGATTTTAATACAGGTTTTGGAAATAGGTTTTCAAAATTAAATATAAACAACTCTCTTTAATTCTAATAAATTCATAGATCCATATCAAAACATATTTTTTATAATGAAAATATCATGTAAATAAGATGTTCTACGTATCTTTGGTTTTTTGTTATGTAATGACAAAATTATGTAAAAAAAAATGGCTAAATACACAATAAAAAGATGTTATTTAAAAGTTTAAAGAAAAAACTGTTTATAAAATAACTTAATTGTATCAATTTTTAACACTATTTATAATATTAACGAAAATAACTTAATTGTATCGATTTTTTACAAATAAGATCAAATAGAGAACAAATATTAAATATTTTTATACCAAGTAGGAATTAAAAGAGTAAATAAACATATTAAAAAATAATTGGATTATAATAAAATTATAGTATTCTTTTGTCTTAATCTCTTCTCTTGTTGTGTTTTCCTTTTGCATTTTATTGTTTAGCAAGTGATCTTAACTTTTATGCTCTTATTCTTAACAAAGTGTTATAAGAAAAAAAAAAAAAACTTTTAGTTCTATTAATTAGAAAAATCGTTTTTTAAACACCCATTCAAACTTTTTTCCTTAACCGTGTAGAGTATGTTTTTTCTGTTATAAACAAAGTATTTAATGTACTTTAACGAAAGTAGTTCATGAGAAGAAAGCAGGGAGAACAATTTCATGACAAGTTCCTCAAATAACCAAAGTAGTTCGTCAAATACAAATTACTTTAACTCAATGAAAAGGGAAGGAAACAACATCTAAAATTTTATTCTTTTTGGGTTTTTGTTACAATAATATATGAGAAACATGTCTTAATTATGCTCTCAAATGTTCTTAATACTGTAACTTGAGACAATTTTGTAAGCAAGAATCAACCACATCAGTGACATTACCAGCAGCATCTGATACATAAAACCATTATAAGAAAGATGTAAGAATATAGTTAATTTAATTATAAACAATAAATAAATAAAAAATGTGGTTAGAGACTAAATACCAATGTCAACGGTGATAGTCTTATTTACGCCACAGCTTGTAGCACAATTGGAGGCACTGATGGACATTTCACAATATTTTAAAACACAGTTTTTAAAACATAAAGGATATTGAGTTGCAGGTAAACATTCAAGAGCACATGAAATAACACATGGGAGCTTGATAGCCTCAATTTCTAAAATTTGTACAAAAGCAAACATAATTATCATCAAAACTGCAACTCTAGTATTTTTCCCCATAACTTCTCTCTAAGTCTCTACGTTAATATAGTTTGGTGAGTTTTATTTCAAGTCCTAATAAAAACTGTGTCAAACCCTTTCAAGATTAAGGTCCACATTAAGTTAACGTGTGATATTAACATGTTAACTGACCTTTTCTTTACAAGCTTTTTACTGAGATATTTACTAAAATGGTAAAGTAATTTGTAGCAGTTAAAGACAAAAATGTTTAAAACAAAACACACACCAAATGATCAATATAACTTATGATTTAAGAGGAATGTATATGTTGGTTCTTTTGGAAATCCTTCAATATGTACCACCGGGACTGACATAAAAGATTCAAAATCCAACAACTCACATATTTATAAGGTTATAACGTATTAAGATGCATCATAGACTTGGAGAGAATAGACAGTGAGGAAGAAGCCTCATTTTCCAACTCAAGACAATATTTCGGTCTGCGTCCCACATCGTCTATAATATCAGACAAACTACTCTTTATAAAGGTCTGACTGACACGATCGTTCGTCGAGCTGGCAATGTCAGTTTGTAACCCGTGTGGGGGCACCAGGGTGATGGAACAAGATCTGGTCTTCACTGAGTTGACCTTGTGGCTGCATCTTGCTGGCTTGCCCACTCCAAGTTGAGAGTTGAGCCATGGAACCTTTGTGAAGGCATGAGTCTCTTAGTTCCTAGACTAGAGGGCACCGCGTGAGGCTGGCTTCACAGAGCAGTGACAACCTCTGGCTCTGGACAGTGGAGGGATCACAGGCTGCTGCTCCTTCAGGTCAATTGAGCTTGGTGACCCATCTCTTGAACCATCACTTTTTTTACCTTTGTAGGTTAGTTGAATTTTATGTTCTTCCTAAACATATAATGTTTATGGTAATGCTCAAATTTGATGTGGTGAGGTGTTTTTAGTGGCACCACAATTCTATTTACTGCCAATTCGAGTTGTTTCTTTGCTTTAATTTCCTTGACTGAACCTCGGACTTCTGAAAAAAGAAAATTCCAACTTTTGAAATCACTGGAGAAGAAATTGATGTTATTGAGCAAACTTCTCAAAAAGCTTAAACTAGTTATGTCATTTTCGTTCAACTAGATATCAAATTCGTTGAACGAAAAATCATTCTATAGACGTTGGATAAAATGAAGATTTTATTATGAGAGAAGTAACTTTTGTATTTTTTTTTATAAATTAGTTATTACAGTAACTAATTATTTTTTTCATTAAAATTGATTATTATTTAAAAATTTTCTTATAATAATAAAATTTAAATATAATAATTATTTCAATTTATTCTACTAAAAATATTAATTAAGCAATTAAAATGTTATAAAAAATATTTAAATGATTAAATATATTTTAATATATATATATATATATATATAAAAAAATATAAAAAATAAAAAATAAAAAATAAAAAAATAAAGTTGACCAATTGGCCTATCAACTCGCTAACTCACCCTTTGACCTTTGGCAGAACAAGTTGAGATGTTTAGTATGATTTTATACGGTATGTGTTAGTTCAATTTATTCCATTTTTAACATGTCAGTTACGAGATGACCAAAATGGACTGGATTTACTCATTTTACCATCTATTGGCAAATTCTTTAGAAGAACCATATTCATTATATCAATTGTATTGACGGTGGTTAGTTTTATTTTGATTCCATAAAATATCATTGACAAATCAAATCCATTTTCAGATAATTTTTATATTGAAAATATCCTAAAACTATGTAATTCTATTAAACTCATACATCCATATTAAAATAGTTTATTATTAATAAAGAAACTCATGTAAATAAGATGTTCTAATGCTAAACATATATTTGCTTTTTTGTTTTATGTACTATATTTACAATAAAAAGGATAAATTGATTGGAAGATTATTTAAAAATTTAAGGAAAACTTTCCTCAAAATTGTTTACGAAATTATAATAGGTGAATTTTAAATCGTTAAAAAATATAAAGAACAAGGAAGATTCAAGATAATAAGTAAAAATTAAGTTAATAACGTACAATAATTTTTATACCGGATCTCTTTTCGAATCTAAATTCAATTAACACATATGATTTGAATTGATTTTTCACTAAGATATTGAAATATTTAATTATTACAAATGCGTATGTAACTAGGAGTAGAATAAAATAGACAAAGCTATCTTATTTGTATTTTTCAAGATTTGATGTTGGACCTAGTATGATCGGTGTTAGAGGTGTTGTCCTTGATAAGGCGATGCTAACTTTCGGTTGGGATTGTTATTATGGATCCTTCGTACCTTTGCTGAAATCCTTTCAAGTACTCCAAGATTTGTTCTGTATACTCATATAATATGGAACACTAGTTTAAAGTTATTGACACCATTCTTTTTGAATAGTGAGTGTATTGATTAGGTTAAGGTTGTAGATAAATTAAAAATGCACATTTTATTTTGTTAAAATAACGAGCATTATATAATTTTTTTTATATTTATATTTTAATGATAAATATTTTACGGGGTGTGGTGATTAAGTGATACATTCTGTTTAAATTAATTTCATGACAAATTCATAAAATAACAAAAGTGATTGGTCGAAAATTTAGCAATGCCTAATTAAATTTAATCACGTTGATTTAAATTGAATGAAAGTTAAATAAAACAGCATCTAAACTTTATTTATCTTTTTGATACTTTTGTTACAAGCATATATGATCGTGAAACATGTTCTCGAAATGTAAAAAATTATTGTGACTTGCGACAACCATGCAAGCAAGAATCAATGACATTTGCGACTTTACCAGCATCATCTGATACAACAAATGATTGTAAGAAAGATGTAAGAAGATGGTTAATTGAAGTATAAACAATAAAGAGTTAAAAAAATATGAATGTGAAAAGAGAATAAATACCGATATTAACGGTGATGGACTTCTTTTTGCCACAGCTTCTAGCACAAGTGGTGGCAGTTTCACATAATACAATACAACTAATATAACATAAAGGATAGGCTTCTAGTGAAGGTATACATTCTATAGCACATTTATCTTCACATGATAATGCCCCAATTTCTATAATTTGTACAAAACCCAACATAATCATCATCAAAACTACAACTCCGTTGGTTTTCATTGTTTTTTCTTTTCTTTTTTTCCAATACGCTCTATAGATGCTCTTTATGTCAAATTTTAAGAAAGATGAGTATTGATGCGAAAATTTAAGGATCATGAATATCAATTTATAGGCATCATCATATCAATTATATGGTATCTATAACTCTCATAACATTTAAACACGCACTTAGGTCAATCATATTTTATCATCTCTTACCAAATTCACAAAGAAAACACATGTCAATTAAATTTAAGTAAAAAATTAATGTAATTATATAATTAATTTTTTAAAAATCTACTAATAATTAAATTCACAGAAAACAAAAAGAGTAAAATGTTTCCTTTAAGCCAATTGGAGGCTTACTATAATAATGTTTCCTTTAAACCTGAGTTTGCATTAACTCCTAATTAAAAAAAATTGTTTGTCAAAGTCTCTCAGGATTAAGGGCAAGGTGAAATTGATATGTATAAATGGAGATGGATGTATAAATGGAGATGGGAATAGGTCGAACGAGTTTTACTCTCTCATACTCATTCTAAAAAATAAAATTATTCTCATTTTCATACTCAAATCCAACATGTAATAAATTTTTGTCTCATTTCATCCCCATCAAATAAAAGATATGTACTTGTACTTATACCATTACTATTTCAATATCAATTAATTAATTTTATAAAAAAAAAATTAATATAAAGTAAACATAATATTATCAAATATTCTATATCAAAATTAGAGTGTTTTGTGTTTCTTGAATATGAAATAGTTAAAAACAAATTATAATCTCTGATATTTCAAATTAGAGTACCAAAGAAGATTTCAAAAAAACAAAAAATATTTATTAACTTTGCAAACATTAACAAAACATAGTTTATAAATTTTAAAAATATTTATCTCAATTTACTTAATACTTATGAAAAAAAATAGTTATCATATCATCCAAACTATAAATATTTATCTAAAATCATATCATAGTTGAATACAATATACCATCATCGAAATCATTATAGTACAAGGAAACTACTAATCATTAAATTCACATAAAAAAAACAAAGAGTAAAATGTTTCCTTTGAAGTAATTGGACAATTATTATAATCAATTAAATATATGTTCAATTACCTCTATGACTAACGGAGTTGGCTTTAAAATAATGAATAACTTACCTTCGAATTTTAAATTAACTTTAATTCTATTTTTTTTAACCAAGTCTAATCCTATTTTTAAACCAATTTTAACCCTATTTTTCACATCTTATAAAAATCAAACATAAATCTAATAATTATATTCTAATAGTATAGTTAGAGTTGGTATAAAAATAATGAAAAAAACATTTAATAAAAATTTTGGGATAACATTTATATAAAAAGATTTGTTTGGTATCAAATTGCAGAGCAACAAAATAGTTTCATTTTGAAAAAAAAAAAATTGGGACTATATTGAACATTATTAATAAAAATTGTAACTGAATTGAATATAAAACACTACAACGTGATACTGATACTGACACATGGCACTAACACTACCACATGGCATGATGTTATCTTGACATGTAGGCAATTTTTTTTTATAAAATTAGGAAAATAGTAAAGATTAAAAAAATCACAAAATACATTTTGTTAACAATTTAAACACTGTTACAAAAAGTTTCAAATTGAAGAAAATTAGCGATAAAATTGGAACTTCATTGAACACAAATAAAAAAAAGGATGACATTGAACAAGCTCGATAAAAATAAGAATCGTAATATTATTTAAGCATAATTTTTAATTTTGAACACATTTAGCATGAATTAGACTCACATTTTAGTTAATATATTTATCACTTAACATTCAATATGAAATATTAATTAATTAATTTTATAAATAGTAAAAAATTACAATAAAAAAAATATAATGTTATCCAATATTCAATATCAAAATGAGGGTATTCTAAGTTTCTTGAATATCTAGTATTTAGAAAGAAATTATAATTGCATACATTTCAAATTAGAGTACCAAATAAAATTTCATGAGAGCAAAACATTTATTAAATTTGGAAACATTAATGAAACCTAGTTGATAAAATTTAAAAATATTTTTTTAAAAAAATATAAAAGAAAAATAAATATTCAAATTAAAAATTATTTTAAATGTCTCTTTATTTCAATTTGTCAAATTCTAGTAAGATCTCTTTTTTATACACTTATAAAAATTATAATACATCACTCGATCAAAATCACACAAAGAATAAATATTAAACTAATAATAATTAAAGTTTAACATAGATATTCAATCTTTTGAACTTCAATATATGTGGAATGATGATAAAATCAAGAACATCTAATCTCGAGTACTAACTACTCATTTAAATCTCCAAGGTTATACCTTCAACTACAAAAATAAAATCTTTATTTGTCACAAGTTTTATTTTTATTTTAAATCATATAATTATATAAATAAATAAATAGGATCAGTACATAATTAAAAATAAATATAATAAAAGAAATAAAGAGGACCAATATCTGACTGGAGATAAATATAAATAAATAAATGAGAGTAAATATATATTGAATAAATATGACTAGTGCACAACTGAAGATAAATATAAATAGATAAATATAAATAGATAAATAAGAATGATAACTAAATATAAATTAGAATGAGGTTACGAACACCTCACTTGAAATAAATATAAAATTAAAATAATTATGAAGGGATAAAAAGATAATAAAAGTAAAAAGAAAAAAATGATAAATGTCTCCTCCCCTTACCTTAGTTATATTAGAAAATGATTACTCAAGTAATACTAATAATAATAAAAATATGAAATAACATAATAATAATTATTAGAACAATAATAATAATGACATATATATATATATATATATATAAAATAATGAATATTAATCAGAGATCAACAATTATAATAATAATAATAAATAAACAAGGGAAGGAGTAAAAATATTGTGGGTTGAGGCACGCATAACGCTATTCTTAGAGAGAAAACGCCCCTATTGCACAAGGCTAAACAAATACACAATCATATGTGTTTCAAATCAATCAAATGTGTTTCTCTCCCAAGTTACAACAACCCGTCAGATCGATCGAGTGCAGCGAAGGATTTCCGAACCTTATGAACACCACTGTCTTAAAGATAATATAGAGAAGAAAAGAAGAACACTTTTAAGAAAAACTCTAGTGTTTGTTGTCTCTGTTGTTGTTGTTGTTTTCTTCCCCATGCACCTAGGTGGTATTTATAGGTAGCAAAAGGAGACAAAGGAGTAAATAGTAATATGAATATAGTCGTTAGCCATAAAAAACATTAACTCATAAATTAAAGGTCTATAAAAACATGAGTAACAGTAAGTTTTTTTATTTTAATTATTTATTTTTTAAATTATATTAAAATATTTCTAACAATCCCCTACATAATTTAAAAAAAAAATATTATCTTTTACAACAAAATATTGTAGTTCAGTGTAAGGAACCTTTCGAGTCTGACCCTTACACCTAGTGCTTATAAACTTCCACCCAAGAAAATGCAGAGACTTAATTGCCTTGAACTACATCCCTTGTGATCGGGTTTTAGTAGATAACACATACAATATCGGTGTTTATTGTAGGTTCTAATCAGTGGGTGCACGTTATGGCCTTGTGCATGTATCTTGTTTCATGAGTGTCACTTAGAGACTTGCCCATGTCTCACAATGGCGGCCCCACCATCACACTCACTAGGTAAACCCTCAAAGGGTGGTTTGTGACTCACACCCCTACAATAATTGTCATTGGATTTATTAAGAGGTATTTTATAAAATAAGTATAATGATGCACATATCTCAACCATTGGTTTATTAAGAGGTATTTTATAAAATAAACATAATAATGCACATACCTCAACCTTATTATTGTCACAATTTATAGTACACATCGTCATAGGAATGAGACAAAAAATTTAATCAAATTATTTGGTGTACTTTAGTCAACAACAACTTCGTTGTTACCCATTGAACTCCATTCCATGGGATCGCCATTCATGTGGAGATGGATGTCCATTGTTGCAACTAATTTATGAGCTATAGTCTCATTCCCCTCGACGACTTAAATTCTTGTTGTTGATGCATCAACCCTTTGATAAGCAGATCTGCAATATTTCTTTTTACCTGACAAAGTCAAGAGAGATAAGCATGAGTAATTAAGTTTCTAATACATTTATCTCTCATTCTAATATGTCAATTTTTCATTGACATTTTTACTAGAAACTTTAAATATAACAATTTGATTGTCAGCTATATAAAGGGAATTCTCCTTTTTGTGTCCACTTTTCAAAATACCGATTTTACCCTTTAAATATAATAATTTATTAAATTTTTAAAAATTGACTGTTACTTTTACAAACTTTTTATAAAATTAGACATTTTTGCTTCTTCTCTTCTTCTTTATTTATCAATGGTTATTCTTTTACTTGTTCTGATATATTTCACTCTATTTTTAATAAATATAATTTTAATATATATATATATATATATTAACTTAATAACATTATAATATTATTACCTACTAATATAATATCACACATATTTAAAAAATGCATACACACAATTTAAATTAAAAAAATATGATTAAAATATTAACATATTGATTTTAAATGAGTTATTTTTTTATCAATTAGTTTTAAAAAAATTATTTCTTTGTAAATTGTTATTCAACACTATTTAAATGTGTTATTTGGGCTTTGTTTAAAATTTATAAATGTTATGTATTGTATTTTATTTGAATTTACGATTAAAATATGTTCTTAAATATTTATTTTTATTTTTTATAAATATGCACAGGTACCCGCATAATGGATACCCGCAAATATAAATATGAATACGAGACAGATATTTATCTGATCGATAAGATACAAGGGAACTACTACTCGTATACTCGTATTCTACCTGTACCATTGATATCTCTAATTGGATCATACTATTAAATATGAAATTCAATCATTGAGTAAGAAATCAACATGTCTTCATCAATTCCTTCACTTAATACGACATATACAATACTCGTTTAAAGTAACTTCTTTTCTTCTTTACATGTCTTGTTTTATTATCACTCTTCTTTTATATATATATATATATATATATATATATATATATATATATATATATATATATATATATTATTTTTTTTTTTTTATTTATATTTTTTTTTTTTTTTCTTTATTATTTTATAATGTGACAAAAATTGATAAGAAAATGTTTGATGTGATGTTTGCGTGTTTGACTGTCAGAGTTGACAAACTCGTCATGAAGAATGCATCAATGGGAACTGAAATTGAGAACACTATACAAGTGTGTAGAAAGTGGAAAAGTTAAAATGAAAACGTGAAGTGTACTCCATCTAAATATGGTTGCATTACACTTATTTCTTATAGTATTCAATGCTCCAACAATAAGATTTATACTCGGGAATAGGGATTTAAATCTAAAACATGTTACTTGTTTTTAATTAAAAAATAATAATTATGTGATTAATTTTTTTTAAATTTTTTTAAAGATTGAAGTATAAATAATGAAGTATAAAATTGTAATTCAGATAAGATATTATTATTTAAAAAAGACTTGGAAGAAAATTTTAAAAGTTTCGTTCATTTATGCATTTGGAGGAGACTGAGTGATCGAATACGAAGAAATTTGAAGATAAAATTTGTGTTATCTATTTTAAAAGATTTAAAATTTATGAATGATTTTATGAATGTGATAGATAAAAAATATATTTTAATAAATTAAAATATAAGATTATACTTTGGCCGTTATTATTAACTTTAATAAAAAAATAAAACATATTTAGTTAAAATTAATTTGAAGTTAATAAAATCCATAATCGACTCTAAAGCATTTAGAATTGGTTCCTTGCTTTTCATAATTGATTTCATGAGGACATAATTGATTCCCTCCATGCACAATCGATTCCTCAACTTAGAATCAGTTTCAAAACGTGACACTCCAACCAAACACTTCTCTTCTTGTAAATCACCATCCTCATCAAACTCTACCTTCACAATCTTTTTCCTCTTCCACTTTCATATTTGTGGAGCTCAGACTCCTCCAATCCTTGGCGATGCCACCTCCTAAGGTCCTTGCCGCTATCATCGAGTTTAAATAGGTGATCATCCTGATAGTCCTTCTTTACGCCCTCATTTGTGAGGTGGGCCTCGTCGCCATTGTATGTTGCACCTAGCTCCTTTCCATCAACATAAAGAACACACCTGAAAGTGTAGGACATATTCGTAAAAACACCTTCATGAACAGTACAAACTCTCATATTTTAACGCTTGAGTCCAAACTCATCTTGGCACTTATCCCGCAAATTTGTACCTTCATTCACTCGCAACGTGAAAGAAAGAAACAATATCATTGCCTTTCCATAAGCTAAAACAATAAATGAATGGAGCTGGATACAAGAGAAACAATGTGACATAATTAATTTTTCGGTTAAATACATTTTTAGTTCATGAACTTTAATGTAAATTGGAATATGTCCATATTTGAAACTTTAATATATTTTGGTTCTCAAACTTTAGAAATGAATTGATATAGTCAATGTCGGATGTTCTGAAATTATTTTGGGGGTGCCAAAATAGATATAATTTTTTTTGAAGGCGTGAAACATATTAAATAGGGTTAAATATTATTGTGGTATCTTAATTTACACGAAATTGAGATTCATTTCTATTCAAAACTTTGATAATATTTGATCATCAAACTTAAAAAATGAATAGATATAATTTTTTTAACCCATTTGCATTGAAGTTTTTTTTATGTGTCAAATGACATTTTAGTTTGGTGTTTAAACTGCTTACACCATTTAACAATTTTTTAGCTCAAATGTCTACCAAAAATGTCATTTACACGTTAAATAAATTCAATGTCATTAGATTAAAAAATATATATTCATTCATTTGTAAAGTTTAGAGAGCAAAATATAAAAAAAATTGAGACATAAACAAATTACAAATACGCGTACATGTTTAAGAGTTAAAAGCACATTTAATCCTATTAAATATGTTAAAATTATGAAAATTATTTTTATTTATATATTAAATTTTTTTATATATCAAACGCATTTTATACTAGCATATGAGTTATTTACATCCGTTTGACACATTCTTTCTTAAATGTAAGTTGAGAAACATCTTTAACACGTCAAAACAATTTAAAATAATTAGATTAAAATAATTATATTAATTAATTTTTTAAATTTGGATACAAAAGTATATTAAAGTTTTGAATAAAAAAAATTTCAATTTTCCATCAAAATTTAGAGACTAAAAAAATATTTTACTCTTATTTTTTTTTTTTAATTAAAATAGAACTTCAGTTAGTATTTTGGAAGAGTATCATAATCTATGATGCACAGATACGATACGCGTATCGGATACGACACGTATCCGATACGTTGATACGTTTATTTTCACAATAATAGGATACGATACGTGATAGATACGTTGTGTATAAATATTGAAAAATATATAATAATTCTTAAAAACATAATAAATATATGATTGTTTTTGTGTGAATCAAAATTAAAACTATATGTACTAAAGTTGTCAATATAATAATATAAATTATTGTCATCATAGAAGTACTATTTAAAAAAAAAACTTTTAAATAATGAGCAATTTTAGTAACCAAAAGTATGTTAGAGACCAATTTAGAGACTAATTATTTTGGTAGCCAAACTTGACAACTAATTTTAATGACAAATTGAGAAACTAATTCATAATTGAAACTATTTTAATTATCAATTTAGAGACGAATTATAAATTTTTGGAACTATTTTAGTTGTCAATTTGATCACTATATAGTGACTAATTATTTTTTGTCACTAAAATTGATCATTATTCAAATATATACTTGTAGTGTACTACGACTTTATAAATTAGATACCTAATTGATAAGTATCGATGAAGTATCCTAAAATATCGGACATGATACGTGTCGGATACGAATACGTGACCCAAGTTGAAGTATCGGTGCATCATAGATCATAATATAAAAGTATTGTAGGATATTTTTATGAAATTTTAGTTTATTTTATCGAACTCCTATTACGTCAATTATTTTTTAAAATTTTATTGCAAGTTTTATTTCAATAACAATTTCTTATTTAATGGTTTTTCTTTGTATTTTAACTTTTTTACAACTTAAAACATTAATTTAATGACACCATATTAATTTTATATATATATATATATATATATATATATATATATATATATATATATATATTTTTTTTATTTAAACTCAAGTCTTTAGTTTAGAAAATTTATTTAGAATCTGCATTAAACATACTCTTAGGAATTGAAATTCATAATATTGTTGTATCCTAGTTTTGTTTTCTTTATCGAAATTTGGATAAGTTAAATTGAGTGGGCACATAAATCATCGTATTAAATAAAAAAAATTAAGTACTCATATTTAATATTAAACATTTTTTAATATGGATTATTTAATATTTAATATTCTATTAATAAACACACAGTTTTGTACATATTTAATTAAAAATATTTATAAATATGTAACTTCATTTATACAAAGATTATAATTACAATTTAAGATGTTGGTTTATTTCTCTTTTACTAACCAATTTGAATGTTTACCAAAAAAAAAATTGTAGGTATAATTATGTTTTAACTTTCCAGTAAAATTTTGAAAATTTTTAATTGAATTTCTAATAATTTTTTATAGTTTATTATTACTCAATAAATTTAATTATTTTAATTGAATCCTAGTTGTTCACTACCTTTGCTAAATTAGTGATGTGACGGTTAAGTAGAGATGACAAATAAATTTGGTTCCATTAATATTGTTTGAATTCGTACATGTTTTGACCAGGAATCTCTGATTGACTGAGTATAATTATAGATATAGAAAATACACGACTTTTTGAATTGGGTATGAGTATGGAGATGAAGATGAGGATGTACATATGTATGTAATATAACTTTTATTAGTATATAAAAAATGAAATTTCATTAGAATTTAAAAAATTGAAGTAAATAGACATTTAAAATAATTTTTAATTTAAATATATATGTTTTTTAAACATTTTTACATTTTATAAACTACATTTCATTAATGTTTGCAAATTTAATAAATGTTTTAGTAATAATTAAAATTGATTTAATATTCTATTTCGAAATGTATATAATTATAATAAAATTATAGTCAAATTTATTTCCAAACATTTGATATTGAAAGAAACAACACTCTTTATAATATTAAATATTTAATAATATTATGTTTTATTTACGTATTTTTATTATTTTATAAAAATTAATTAATTGATATTGAAATAATAAGAAAGTGAATATAGTTACGGGCGAGTATGAGTATATACCTATTACTTGGTAAGGATAAGCGATAAGCGATAAGGGGATGATAAGGGATAAGCGATAAGAGGATGATAAGTGATAAGTGATAAGCGATAAGGAAATTATAAGGGATAAGCGATAAGGGGATGATAAGGGATAAGCGATAAGTGATAAGGGGATGATAAATGATAAGCGACAAGCAATAAGGGGATGATAAAGAATACGCGATAAAGGGCATAATAAGTGATAAGCGATAAGCGATGAGGAGATGATAAGGGATAAGCGATAAGCGAAGAGGATGATAAAGGATACGCGATAAGCGATAAGGGGATGATAAATGATAAGCGATAAGCAATAAGAGAATGATAAAGGATAAGCGATAAGCGATAAGGGGATGATAAGGGAGAAGAGAATGATAAACGATAAGGGGATGACAAGGGATAAGCGATAAACGATAAGGGGATGATAAGCGATAAGGGGATGATAAGGGATAAGCGATAAGGGGATGATAAACGATAAGACAATGATAAGGGATAAGTGATAAACGATAAGGGGATGATAAGTGATAAGCGATAAGGGGATGACAAGTGATAAGCGATAAGGGGTTGATAAATGATAAGCAATAAGGGGATGATAAGCGATAAGAAGATGATAAGCGATAAGGGGATGATAAGGGATAAGCGATAAGGGGATGACAAGTAATAAGCGATAAGGGGTTGATAAGTGATAAGCGATAAGAGGATGATAAGAGATAAGCGATAAGGGGATGATAAGGGATAAGCGATAAGGGGATGATAAGCGATAAGAGGATGATAAGCGATAAAGGGATGATAAGCGATAAGCGATAAGGGGATGACAAGTGATAAGCGATAAGGGGTTAATAAGTGATAAGTGATAAGGGAATGATAAGAGATAAGCGATAAGGGGATGATAAGGGATAAGCGATAAGAGGATGATAAGCGATAAGGGGATGATAAGGGATAAGCGATAAGGGGAATATAAGGGATAAGCGATAAGCGATAAGCGATGATAAGTGATAAGAGGATGATAAGCGGTAAGGGGATGATAAGGGATAAGCGATGAGGGGATGATAAGGGATAAGCGATGAGGGGACGATAAGCGATAAAGGGATGATAAGCGATAAGCGATAAGGGGATGATAAGCGTTAGCGATAAGCGATAAGCGGATGATAAGCGATAAGCGATAAGGGGATGATAAGCGATAAGGAGATGATAAGCTATAAGGGGATGATAAGCGATAAGGGGATGATAAGCGATAAGGAGATGATAAGCGATAAGGAGATGATAAGCTATAAGGGGATGATAAGCGATAAGGGGATGATAAACGATAAGGAGATGATAAGCTATAAGGGGATGATAAGCTATAAGGAGATGATAAGCGATAAGGGAATGATAAACGATAAAGAGATGATAAGCTATAAGGAGATGATAAGCGATAAGCGATAAGCTATAAGGGGATGATAAGCGATAAGCGATAAGCTATAAGGGGATGATAAGCGATAAGCGATAAGGGGATGATAAGCGATAAGCAATAAGGGGATGATAAGCGATAAGCGATAAGCGATAAGGGGATGATAAGCGATAAGCGATAAGCGAGATAAGGGGATGATAAGCGATAAGCGAGATAAGGGGATGATAAGCGATAAGCGATAAGCGATAAGCGAGATAAGGGGATGATAAGCGATAAGCGAGATAAGGGGATGATAAGCGATAAGCGTTAAGGGGATGATAAGTGATAAGCGATAAGCGATAAGCGATAAGCGATAAGGGGATGATAAGGGATAAGCGATAAGGGGAATATAAGGGATAAGCGATAAGGGATGATAAGTGATAAGAAGATGATAAGCGGTAAGGGGATGATAAAGGATAAGCGATGAGGGGATGATAAGGGATAAGCGATGAGGGGATGATAAGCGATAAAGGGATGATAAGCGATAAGCGATAAGGGGATGATAAGCGTTAGCGATATGCGATAAGGGGATGATAAGCGATAAGCGATAAGGGCATGATAAGCGATAAGCGATAAGGGCATGATAAGCGATAAGGGGATGATAAGCGATAAGGAGATGATAAGCTATAAGGTGATGATAAAAGATAAGGGGATGATAAACGATAAGGAGATGATAAGCTATAAGGGGATGATAAGCGATAAGCGATAAGCTATAAGGGGATGATAAACGATAAGCGATAAGGGGATGATAAGCGATAAGCAATAAGGGGATGATAAGCCATAAGCGATAAGGGGATGATAAGCCATAAGCGATAAGGGGATGATAAATGATAAGCGATAAGCGATAAATGATAAACGATAAGGGGATGATAAGCGATAAGCGATAAGGGGATGATAAGCGATAAGCGATAAGGGGATAATAAGCGATAAGCGATAAACGATAAGCGATAAGGGGATGATAAGTGATAAGCGAGATAAGGGGATGATAAGCGATAAGCGATATAAGGGGATGATAAGCGATAAGCGATAAACGATAAGCGATAAGGGGATGATAAGTGATAAGCGAGATAAGGGGATGATAAGCGATAAGCAATATAAGGGGATGATAAGCGATAAGCGATAAGCGATAAGCGATAAGCGATAAGGGGATGATAAGCGATAAGCGATAAGCGAGATAAGGGGATGATAAGCAATAAGCGAGATAAGGGGATGATAAGCGATAAGCGATAAGCAATAAGCGAGATAAGGGGATGATAAGCGATAAGCGAGATAAGGGGATGATAAGCGATAAGCGATAAGGGGATGATAAGCGATAAGCGATAAGCAATAAGCGAGATAAGGGGATGATAAGCGATAAGCGAGATAAGGGGATGATAAGTGATAAGCGATAAGCAATAAGCGAGATAAGGGGATGATAAGCGATAAGCGAGATAAGGGGATGATAAGCGATAAGCGATAAGCGATAAGCGATAAGGGGATGATAAGGGATAAGCGATAAGGGGATGATAAGGGATAAGCGATAAGGGGAATATAAGGGATAAGCGATAAGGGATGATAAGGGATAAGAGGATGATAAGCGGTAAGGGGATGATAAGGGATAAGCGATGAGGGGATGATAAGGGATAAGCGATGAGGGGATGATAAGGGATAAGCGATGAGGGGATGATAAGGGATAAGCGATGATAAGCGTTAGCGATAAGCGATAAGCGATGATAAGCGATAAGCGATGAGGGGATGATAAGGGATAAGCGATGATAAGCGATAAGCGATGAGGGGATGATAAGGGATAAGCGATGATAAGCGATAAGCGATGAGGGGAT
>Ga0214544_1002543_pt1 | contig 38292 bp, 21 predicted proteins | sample CNSS3metaG_FD_160074 | JGI IMG/M metagenome (GOLD analysis project Ga0214544, IMG submission 160074) | Root nodule microbial communities from cowpea collected in UCLA plant growth center, Los Angeles, California, USA - CNSS3 | ecosystem: Host-associated > Plants > Roots > Nodule | place: USA...
ATATAAAGCTGAATGTAAAAAAAAAAAAACCAAAAAGTGAAGTCGTCAGGCTCAAGAACGATTTCACTTTTAAAATAAATAGAAACGGCTTCTGAGAGCATGATTTCGCTTTTTGAAAAAAAAAAATAAAAAAGAAACCGGCACGGTGGAGGACGACTTCACCTTTAATGTCGTCCTCCGCCACGACGACTTGACCCTATTTTGCAAAAAAAAATTCAACAAACTCATTTTTACAAATTTGAATTTAAATCGACCCCTAAATACAAAAAAGCCTATATATTATCACTTCACTTAACATAAATGACATACAAATAATCATATTTGAGTTGTTAACTATCAAACACTTGCTTGAAAACCTTATTAAACTAGTGCAAGACATCAATCCAAGAAATTTTAACATAAAACGACGTACACATAATCACATTTCATACGTTGAAACGTGAAACACTGGAAACTTAGCAAACTAGCATAAGACATCATTTAACCCATACAAGTAATATCTGACTTATTCAGGAACGAAACAGTGTGAAGATTATAGCATAGTAGCTAGTATAAGGTAGTGGAAATTGAAACAGAATTCATAAACTCCTCATCTGATTCGAGAGAGCACATTGCATGTGGCAAAAGGCAGAGTTCCAAATCGATGCTTCCCCCTCCTTCACGTCCTGGATATGATATCACCTTCCCATGAAATTTATTGGCATACCCACTTCTAACTGCCACTGCTTTCTCCATTCCAAACTCATTCCCATACATGTTGAACCTGGGCGAGCTACTAATCATCACAACGAACGCCTCCATGGGCTGACCAAGTTGGTAGATCACCGGAGACTGTAACCACTCTTGGACTGATTGCAACACCTCTCTGTCATTGTGCCTTGTAACAGCAGAGTGCAACTTCAATGCAGCCCATCCAAGATCATTCTCAAGTAATTCCCCAACTCTCGTTTCTGCACTCACCTTATGAATTGAGTTTCCAAAGTATTCGTGTGGAAGAGGCGGTTCCATTCTTGATCTATTGTTTGCAGCTAACCTACATCTTGTTTTTTGTTCATACGGTAGAGAGCATGCACGAGTTATTGATCTCCACACCAGTGCTGATAATGACTGGAATGAAGAGATTTTGGAGGTATTACTATCGTTGGACTCTGAGTTTGCCCTTGCTTTCAGTTTTGCTATAGACTCTGCTGAAAAGTGGAAGAATCTCTCTCTCAGCAAGGGTGCTTCAAACCTGCTGATGAACTCGTTATGATGTTTGAAAGGAAGATTGATTGGTGGAGTGCAATCACTTGGAAACCAGCGGTTGTGAATAGGTTGGTGCAGAATGGGAACGTCATATTCATCGGCTTGGGGTTGAGCTTGGAATATCTGAGACCATGTATTGATGAAATTCCAATAAGAAGTGCCATCACAGACAGCGTGATTCATGGAACAACCTACGAAAACACCGTCGACTAGTTCAGTGACCTGGATGGACAAGAGCGGCATGGAGTGACCGTCATGGTTAACTGCTTTGTGGTGGTCAAAGAGTGATTGAACAATGTGTGGGACATCAATGGGGGAGAGGATATCAGCTATGGTCATATCAAGAGTTGCATAAATGAATCTAGCTCCATCGCTGTTGTTACAATCAACAGAAACAGTATAAGTGGGAGGGTTTTGGGTTTTGTGGGTGACAAGGCGACCAGACAATGGATAAAAATGGAAGAGGGTAAGAGAAAGAGAGTGTTTGAGGTTCTCCAACAGATTTTGTATGAAAGCATGTTCATCAAGTAGGGTTGCAGGCTTCTTGAATAGCAGACCTTTCTGGATATAGTGCATAGACAACATAGCAATATCCCAGGATGTTAAATTGCATGTTTGGTTTGAGACTTGGGTTAAACCACGTGGTTTCACCAAGTATTCTGAAATGCGTCGAACCACAGGGGTGATCATGATTCAAATTCACAAACAACAGTGATTTGAGTTGTAAGTAGATAGCTTGAACCAAGAAGTCCTGACTCTAGGTATAAATAAGCAAGTGCTTCTGACATGCTCCAAGCAAAAGACACAGATGGCATCAGTGTCGGGGAGTTTGTAGCTTTGAAATATTCCAAAACAAATATCAATAAATAAATTACAACTATATAAATATTAAATAAGTATACTAATAAATGAATCTTAAATAGAAAATAGTAAAAATAATAAAATATGTCTTAAAAATAAATTATAAATTAAGAAAAAAATTAATATAATTTTTTAAATCATCTGATAAAAATTGAAGGTGTTTTAATCTTGATCAAGAAGTATAAAACGAGAAATTACGTTTGTGTATCTAATTTAAAAAATTAAATATCATTTATACTCAATTAATTCAGAAACTTTTAATTTAAATTAAAACATATTAAAATAATAGTAGGAATATATTCAATTAGATATTTATGAGAATGAGAGGATGGAAACAATAGTTTTGTTAAAAACTTCTATCCATTAAAATATAGGAAAGTTCTTATTAGAAAATAAAGTTACCATGTATCCATTATATACATTTTATTTGGTGAAATATACTATTATTAAATTATTATAAAAAATTATTGTCATATATATATATATATATATAATCCAATTTAAAATATAATATTAAAACATTTTCAGTTGAGAATAAAAAAAATTGAAAATGGAAAATTTGTGGAAAGGTCAGACTACCCTCATCATTTAGCATTTTTCCTCCTGTGTAGTTTGGTAATAAAATAATTCAAATGGGGGATTTTCTTTTTAATGAAGATAAATGAAAGAGCATATGCTTTTTCTATTAGTTATATATTTCAAGTCATTATAATTAACATTTGAGAATTCATTGATCATTTTTATGTCATATAAAATAAATAAATTGACCATGAATAAACATCTAAAATCAAAACTTCAAATATAGTAAAAGAATATTGTCTTAAGTCATTTTCATTTTAAAAGTCATTATAAATCCTACATAGTCATATTATTTGTGAGACATCTTTATATTTATATCTTAATAATTGTATTTGATTCCTAATGTAAAAAATGTCATTAAGATAAAAAAAAATTATCATTTTATTTTTATATCTCAAGATTTCATTTAAGGCTTAAAGTCATTACCAACATAAAGAAATTTTATAAAACCCAGATTTGGCCATGCTAGAGCAATGGTGGGAGGATTTGAATTAGCAAGATGCCCCATATTCTGCAAGAAAATCCACACAAGTATGTTTAATCCCGACAGCCCAGTCTCTTGTTTCCTAAACTATTGGTATAAGCCCGACAGTCCAGTCTCCGTTACACTCTTCTTGCTGATAAGGTGTCACATACTATGTTAATATTGCGTGTTGTCTCCACAAACGGTAGCACCCCGCAATATTTTTATCATTTCTGTGGAAAATATATCACATTCGATTAAATTGAAGAAATAAGAATTGTTAATTTCAAATTCATAATGATAAAAAAGAGTTTTATTCAATTGTTCCGGATATAGGGATTTAGCACCTATATAAAACACTCAATTTGTTTTCACTCTCTTCTCGTTACAGTTTAGTTTATCCCGTTCGATCTGCTTTCTTTCTCTCTCGTTCAGTTGTCCAGATAATTGGGATACCTGTTGATAATGTTCCGATGCTTAAGTCAGTTCAAGTCCGTTCAGATGAATGTAAATAATGTTGTAATAAATGCGAAGTAAAAGTTCTTAGCAACTTACCTTGGAGTCATATTTATAGTGTTTGACATGAGTCTGTGATTAGGGTTTTCATAATCACGGCCCAATTATTTTTTAAACTTTTACTGACATGTTTTACATTAATTTGTAGTTATTTGATTCTTGTACGACATATTTATGACAAAAATCCACAGATAAATTGGGTCGTTACCAATGTGGTCGTTCGGTTACTTGGGTGTCACGACCGGAACATGGTCGCTCGGGTTGTGAGCCTCTTAAAAGGTAAGAAATTGCCACATCAAAACCGCGGGATTATCTGTCTGCAGCAGGCGGCATTCCACTATAAACTGTGTCTATAAGGTATAAAATATTTTTGAAGACTTAAAATAAATTTAAAAATGAGATTTTATATCACCATTATCTATAACTACCATAAACTACTAGAAATTCTCGTATTATATGAATTTTTTCTTGCAAATTTGTTAAAATAATTTGCAGGAAAAAACTTTTTCTAAGAATTTTAATTGGAAAGTAATTGCAAGTATTTTCTACAAAATTTGTTACGAAAAGTGTTTTATACAAAATATTTTGCAAGAAAATTAGTAACAATTTATTGCAAATTTTTTTTCACAACAAAATTTGTAAGTATTTCATACGAAAAAAATTTCAAAATAAAATTGACAGAAAATATGAGTTTGTTTAATAGTGAACTTTAATCTAATTAATAGTTCTATATTCAATCTAAGCAAAATTTTCATCTTCTCGTCAAAATATACATAAAAAATTTCTTAAAACCGATAAATAAAAAATACTGAAAAACAAAACTAGACATAAAAAATGTATTTTTAATCTTTTACAAATTTAACAAATAGAATAAAATCAAAGTAGAAAAAAAAATAACCAAAAACAAAATTAAAAATATTGTTACACAAAAAGCATGAGATTACCAAAATCCTAAAAAGAAAAACAAAGACACTCTAATAATAATTTAATTAAATTTTATTTTTAAAAATACAATTATAATTAATTTAATAGAGACATATTAGTATTAGGAAAATTAAGTCATTTTTTTCTTAAACATAATTTTATAATTAATTTAATAAAAAATTGTTTGAGACCTTTTTCTTTCTTAAACATAATTTTATAATTAATTTAATAAAAAATATTAGTACCTAAAACAAAAAATTAATATTTTATATTTTAAGCCTAAAACGATTATTTTATCTGCTTGATTCTTAATGTAGCAGAAAGGACTACACTGAAAGTTCATATGTTATATTTCTTCTTAGAATTTTAAACAAATAATAACAATTTAAAAAATAAAAATATAAAATATAATAGTAATTTAGGGATTAGAATACTTCTCATACAAGTACAAAATATCTATCGTTCCAAATCCATTAGTGATGATACTCCGTGAAACAATATCATTATGAATTGGTGAGAAACTTAATTTTAAAAAAATATTATTAAAAACTGTCATATTAAATTACTAATTTTATAAAGTTGTTAATATAATAATAAAATTTATTTCATTACGTGATTACATACAATGAAATGGCAGTATAAAAATATGTTCACGAAATATAGTTACAAATTTCAATTTGTTTTAAACTTACATAGACATTAAAATACACGGTATAAAAAGCTTTCTACCGTTCATTGAATCAAAATTTGTAAGATTGCGTAATGAAAATTGATTCCATATTGATTAGTAACTAATGAGTTGAAGTTAGCTTCATAAAAAATAAAATAAAGTTGAAGATGCAATATACTATTTTTGTTGACTGTGTCCATATATGGCTCATTATAAGTTCAGAATAAATTATTAGGCTGGTAAAAAATGACTAACCACATTATTAATGGCTTTTTGCGTCACACATGCAAAGAGATGCAATGCATCCAACCCTATAATTCATAAGACATTTCTGCATCATATCCAGAATGATGGGTAGAGTATCCATTTCCTCTATTTAATTAACCATTCAATGCCTAATTTGAACGAAACTTTGCTTATGATACCATTAAAAATGTTCATGAAATCCACAAGTTTCATCAACGCACTAATGTGGAAAAATTCAGTCTTGCAGCCTCCTTAATAGACCGCTAACTGCATGTTTAAGAAAATACAAGTTTTATTATTTTACAAAATCATACATATTATTTCACTTGCAAGAACCTCTGAACATTTATGTTTCCTTTATGATTTCTTTTTCTGATTGATATATGATATATCATTTTCTATTAGAGAATAGAAAACTAAAAAAGAAGCGATGATTTCAGACTTTCAACCATAACTTTGGACTGATTCTTATATACGACAGTTTCGTATTGCACAGATGACATGTAAATAGTTATTAATGGATAATACACGTTGAGAAACCTCCCTTTTATGTTATAATTTTGAAGAATAATTTGACTGACTATTCTTATGATTCCAAACCTTCAGAAATTAAATCAATGATTAAGTGTACCATAAGACGTAATATTTTGTTTGTATACTCTCATTTGATTGAAAAAGTCTAGTCATGTTATTTTTACGCGACTTATTGAACTCTTAATTAACTTTTCTATATTTGATAAAAAAAGTTGTGAAATTGAGTAATTAATGAGTTTTTTTTTTTCCTTTAAAAGGTGTAGTAGAATGGAGATCAAGAGTTAGAATTTTTACTGGAAAAAGTGAATTTTATTGAGAAAACAAATATGTAAAAAAAACAAATAAAATCTTATCAGAAAATAATTAAAAAGAAATTTGTGACCATTTTTTTATAAGCAAAAATATATTAAATTAATGAGATAATTGGGTTATCTGAACCTATATATTAGAACTGTCAAAACGGGTAATCCAGTCCGATCCGGCTCGACCCACCACGGGTTGATGATTTAGTGAGCAAACCCAACCCGACTCACTTTTTAGCGAGTAAAAAAATTTCGAACCTAGACCCACCACGGGTTGGCGGGTTAAACGGGTTGGCTCACAGGTTCACTTAATTAAAAAAAATATTTTTATTTTTTTTTTTTCAGTCAAAACTAAATTGTAATTCTAATTAAAATCTAAATAAACTTTAATACAATCCAAATACAAACCAAAATAAAAAAATACAAATTATTTATGTGTTGGATAAAACAACATTAACATGACCCAAATGTAAAACCCAACTTAATAAAAAAAATAAGAAACACTTGTGTGATCCTTTTATTTGCAGGTTGGTGAGCCATCCCGGGAGAACCGGATTCTAGATGAGTCGAGTCAAAAATCAACCTGTATTGAAATTTGTAAAAAAAATTCAACCCAACACGGTCGGCCCGACACCTTGTGAGCTGGGTTGGCTCGCGGGTTCCAACCCATTTTTACAGCTCTACTATATATACACACAACATAATACTAAGCCTATTGTGCATATATCTAACATTTTCATATATCACAAAAGTTAAAAACATTATGTGTCCATACATACAAAATAATTTCAAATCCTACCACAAATAACATAAAAAAATGAACTGAACATTCAAAATCTCAATTCATTTTTTATCCAGATTTTTCTTTGCCTTTTCCTTTTCCTTGTGGAACATCGTCTCATCAATAAATCTTTTAGTACAACTATATTATTACTCGGTTTTTTATGTATTACTTTCTAATCTAATTGTTTAAGTAGAACTTTAAAAATAATATGATCATTTATAATATATTTTATTTATTTTTTTAATAATATTTCTTTTCTTTTTCTTTAATAATATTGTTTTTCTTTCCTTCTTTAATTTTTTTAATAATACATATTTCATTATTTATTTAATATTATTTTAATACAACTTATTAAGTATAAAAATATAAGCATCTATCATAATAAAAACTAAATTTATTATTTCAACTAAAAAAATTAAAAATATAAAATATTGAAGATATAGACTTCATCTTAAAAGAGTCATACATCACAAACACAATTTATATAAGATGTCATCAATGAGAATTACGACATCCTGTCTCAAGTCCTCACTTACACATGACTTATTTTTTTAATAAAAAATAAAATATTTTGTTCTATTAATATTAATATCTGAAATCATATTTATAATAAAGTCGTACTCATGACATATGACTTATTATTTTGAAATAGTATAAATCAGATACAAATTCTCCATATTGATAATTTTTTAAAAAAAATTGCTCATTTCAGTAATTATTAGGTATAATTATACTATGTAAAAGAACCGAACTTGTACCTCCAAGATTCTCCATCTTTCCAATAAAATTAAACATTTATCACTTACAGAATCTTATGTATAACGTAAGATTCGGTACATAATATATTAGAAGATATTTAATTTATTCAAAAAATTAATCAATTATTTATTTATTTTATTTCTTGAACTTATAAATTATTTAAGACTTATATTTTTCTTTAAATAATTACTATTTGGCTAAGTTGCGATTGAGTCTGTCAAGTCCAAAAGGTACTGGAAAATATAACCTTGGAAAACCAAGTTAACAAGAGTAAAGCGAGGTTATCTAAGCTCAATTAAGGTCCGTGTGAATCTCAACCAAACAAAATTTAGGATAAGGAACCATGCATGATAAACATTAATATCACTTTAGCTAGATCTAGATTTAAATTTCAAATTAATTTTCCTTGTTTGTAAAATTGGACAGGTTTCTCCCTTATACAATATACTTTTTGGATAAGAAGGCATCTTTATACCTAATTAAAATAATTCAATATTTTTCATACTCATATCTAATTTACTCATATATAATTAATACGAAACCTTTTTGTTAAAATAAAAATGAGTTTGAATAATATTCACATAGAAGAGTTTATCTATCATTTCTACTCGTCAATAATCTCCAACAAAAAACATATCATTAAAGTAAAAGTAACTCTTACGGTTACTCTTAAACATACCTTTTTTACTTCATATAGTATTTTTCATGTTTTTGCAAAGAAATAGCTTAAAATCTTTGAGCACTACACCAAGACTCAATTTTTATTTTTATTTAATATTTTAGTAATCATATTAGCAATTAGTTTGTTTTTTTTTTGTTCGTTAATATTTTTAGTAGTTATATTTACACTCAGTGGTGAAATGATATATTAAAATAATTAAGTAACTTTAAAACAAATATCATGGATTTAAATAAGTTACAAATGTGTGTCAGTCAATTAAATGTTTAAGCTGAATATTTAAAAAACTTGATTTAATAAAAACTTATGAATTATTGTTGTATGAAAATATATAGTTGAGAACTAGATTAAATAAATAATCTTGGGAAGTCATATAGAGTTAATCAAGCAATATATGAAATATGAAATATTTTTATATAACTTCAAAGAACAAGTAATAATTGCTTGTTAGATTTTGCATTTATTGTATCTTCATTCTGAAAGTAATCAAGATCATCAGCGCTGGTACTTTAAACTTTTGATTATTAATATAGTCTATTCATTTAATTTTCAACGAAAAATTTTAAATTTTAGAATTTAATTAGGTAAAGTGAATTAGAAATTCATTAAGTAAAAAAGATTAAATATATATATATATATATATATATATATATATATATATATATATAGTCGAAAAACTTTGACCTCAACATTTTGTCTAAGATTTTGATATAATTTAGTTCTTAAACTTTAAAAATTAATAAATATAGTCTTTTTATCCAATTATATTAATTTTGTACGTGTCATACGATGTTTCATGTGATATTTGAATTTTTTATATTTAACATTTTTCACTTCAAACATAATCTTAAATGTTGTTTAACATGTAAAAAAATCAATATACTTAAATTTAAAATATACTAAAATATATTAAGATTTAAAATAATACCAAATTTCAATTTGATGTTAAATATAAATACTAAAACCATATTTAATTTTAAGAAGACGAACATATTGTGAATTGATTTTTAATATAAAAAATAAATATTATATATATGGAATCATATATATTATTAAAATTTATGTCAAAACATGTCATAGATAATTCTTTTATGTTTAAATTTAGAGCCATATGTTTACTAAAACAATTCAGGGTAGAGGTAATCTACCTATATGAATACAAAATTGTTTACTTTTAGCTTTTCAAAAATGAACAAGATTAACACTTAAATTATTTAAAAACAATCACTCGTCCACTTATCTTAAAACTCCTTATTAATTTTTCAGATAACAATATTTTAATCTATTTTTTACTAAATTTTTATCCATCATTCCAATAACTCTTAAATTATCATGATATACTATAAATAAAAATATCATTGTATTTTCTAAGGTAATAATAAAATTTATCGTAGGATATAGATAATTTTTTTTGAGAAATACTTATGGTAAGTCTGAAATTATTAAGGCAACTATCTCATCGGTCTTTCATTATTTACAGCCTGTTTCAGTATGAGACTTTTTTCATCTCTCCCTAAACTGTAAAAGTATAGTTTGAGAATGTGATCGAAATCCTAGAGATAGAGGATAAGGCTGTTGTTTTTCTCGATATGCAGACACAGTACACGTGATGAAACTGGTCGGGACTTGTAAATTCAAATTGCTGGTCTCCCTCTCCCTCCTAAGTCTGCTTCTGATGGCCCTACGAGGCACTATGTGGTAAAAAGAAACTTGCATGTCAATGGGGAAAAAATAAATATATGAATGTACCCTTTCATACTTCATGTGCCCTCTCCTTTATGAAAGTCTGATTTATGACGGGTGAGTGGAGTATCTAACATGATTATTTTTTAAGATTTCAGCTACAGGACACTAATGCTTTTTCAATCTTGAAACTAGACTTAAGAAGAAGAAGGAGAAGAAGAAGAATTAAGAAGGAGTAGGTGCGTGGACTTGTGCGTCCGTAGCTTCTCCTTTTAACCTAAAAGCCTCGTTTGATTTATTTGTTGCTGTAGTCAAAAGGATCCCTCGTTTTCAAAGTCACACCCATATGTAGCTGAAATCAACAAATAAAGGGAGACAAATCGCTTTGGTTTGGTTCCAAAGTCAGGAATAGCATTAAGTGGAAGAGTACAGATCAGAGACAACTTTGTCTTTCTTCTTTCCCAATACAAAGAAAAAAGAAAAGTAAAGCAAACTAAACCACATTCATTCAATCAGCATGGTTGGATTTGGAACTAAAGCAAAGCAAAATCATGAATTAATGGTCAATTTCTCAAACCCCTTCACATCTTCCTTCCGGGTGCAATGGGAAAAGCTCCAGAGTTCTGAATTCCTCCTCTTCACACACCGACGATGACGACATGCTTTGCTCTTCCAAACAATCAAATACCCATCTCCTACACTTCTTTTTGTAGGGACTACCTTCCTCCTCCTCTCTATCTACTACTTCCCCCTGCAATATAATTCATTAACTTAATTCCACTTTTGAAAACAAAATCTGGTATCATTACTAGGTTAGTGCACACATACACCTACCTTTGCTGCCTCTAAAGTAACAACAGTATGAATTGTGGGAGTTCGAGGCGTATGAGAAAAGGCAAGGCTGTTACGCTTCTGCTTTTGTCTCTCGCGTGCTTTGTGATTCTGAAACCAATAGAACACATTCTTCCCTTCGATCTTTCCGTACTTTCCTAACTGAACAGTGATCTGCTCTATCTGCTGAGCATTTGGGGTTCTCGTCCCACCTTTGTACAGCATCTCCAATATACCAATCTGTTCTTGCGTCGGATTCCACCGCGTCCCTCCTGGATGCGTTTCGACCTGTGCATTAACCATACCACCAAACAATTAACAACAAATAAATAGTAGTGTGTTTTACGTGCATACGTGGACGTGAATTATAGTCCTAATGCATGGATATGATGGGCGGAGAGAAAATGAAATTAATTAAAGAAGAGTGGTTAAGGGATATGATGGTATATAATAGTGATAATTAGATAATAATACGAACCTGGGCCTGGGGTGAAGGTGGATCCTTGTTATTGTGGAGAGAGGAAACGGGTTTTGTGGGACCAGTTTCTGGTCTGATGAAGGTCTTGAGATCGAAAGGAAGAGAAGGGTTGGGAAGCTTGGGAGCAAGAGGGCGTAATCGCTTGCAGCCAAGCGTGAGGAAGGGTTCGTGCTCCCAGAATGCACGTGTGAAGTGATGCACCTTCATGCTGGTGGTCATGGTGGAGAGAAGAGAGGATGATAGGGGATGATATAGAAGAGGATTGGATGAGACTTTAGTAAAGTGGACGAAGTGGGAAATGAGGTGTTGCCTGCAAAAACCAAGACCAAATCATGAGATGTAGTTGACTTAAGAATTTCCACCTATAAATTAAAGTAAAAGGCAATGCAACTCACCCAATCAAAAGTAAAACTAAAATGTATTTTAAAGGAAAAGCACAATACCACCGTACGCAGTAAATTATTATACTAGGTAGTGATCATGGAAAAATTCCAATAACCATGTATTCCTAGTTCTTTCTTTGAGTTCTATATCATTCATTAAATCTGTCTGAAAGTCTTATTTAATTATTTAAATGTGTGTTATTTCTGAATCATACAACATTATTATGTTAATATGATAGTAGAGTGATGGTAATTTATTGTGAAAAGATGTTAAAATGTTAAGTGGAATGGAATGAGCGCGTGTGGAGAAGGGTGGGATGATGAAGTATGCGTTTGTGCGTGTGGGTTGGCCCGTCAAATCGGGACTTTTTTTCTTGCTTTCATGATAAGGTATCCATGCTTTTCGGTGGCCTCTTTGGCTCTCTCTCTCTCACACACACACTCTTTCTTTGAAAAGCTTTTGGTGATGAATAAAGTGATGTGAGGAATGCAAAAAGATTCCTCCAATCCCAAAACTTGAATATGGAAGCCCTTCGATCTGCTTTTCAGGATACGGATTTTTATATCAAAAAGGATGAATGGGACTTCCTCACCTTCGATATCATGAATGCCGTCTTTGTCTTTTTCCACTGCCAGAGAATGTCCAACACAACACAACACTCACTCACTCACTCACTCACCCCGCAAACCCATTTCCCACTCTTTCGGGAACTCTACTTCAATTTCCCAACACTGCTTTATACACTCCACTTACGTTATAATATCCAAATTCGCTCTATTAAATTAAACACCATTATATTTTACAAAATGGTTTCAAACCTCGCATATGTGGTCTGGTCTGAAGTGAAGGAAGAAAACCTGTCCCATAATTCTGATTTCCCGCGTAGCATATGATTGAGTGTTGAGTGCAGCTGGCAACTGGTCGGATAACTAATCACTGTTCTTTGAGCAGCCCAGCTGGGCAGGGCTCCCAGGGAGGCACGTGACTCAACATTTTTACTCATGTAATTCCATTCCACCCTTCGCTTATGCACGTGCCATTCAAACAAGAAGCACACGTGTCTCAGTCAAAATGCATGATGGCCAATCATCACATCACAATCATGCACCTGCAAGCTGCGCGTGAGTTTTCCTGTTTCACTCCTTTGGATATCATTATCAAACCCTTTATGCCCCATCTACAGTTTTTCCAAACTCAAACTTTCCTCTTACGGCTAATTATGCCACCCATTCCTATTGTTAACCATTCAATTTATACATTCCTCGTTTTATAAATTAAACCATTCTCCACCAAATGCTATATCAAAATAAACTTTATGTCATTTTTATAAAAAAAATATTCCTTTCTTGACTAACATTCCTAGAGCAATAGTTCATATCATAATTTAGTTTTAGCTATGATTGGAGAAAAATAAAGGTTGCTTGAAAGGAAATTCAAGTTGTGTCGCTTTATAAATAGTGTTGGGAGCACATTCGAGGGTGGCAATATTAATGGAGGAAAACATATACATGAACAAATTATTTTCTGTGAGATGTGATATCTGAAATCTTACAGACAAAAAAAAAAATCTAACGTGTTAATGATTTGTACAGTAATTTACATAAGACATGTATCATTATTCGAGGATGGAAAAAGATAAGCACCGCTAACTTTACGATTTACCCATCATCTGTTTTTAAGGACATGAGATAGGACCAGTAAACGTCATCGTAAACTAGCTTTGTTAGAAAGTGCGATCAATGGCTCCCTTTCAACATAGGAGTAAATCACTTTTAAACCAAAAATGTCAAGAAAACAAAAGGGAACTTCAGAAAGCTTGATGTGATGAATATAATGCTGGAAGAAGATAATATATATATATATATATATATATATATATATATATATATATTTTTTGTAATATACAAACACTACCAATAACAATCATAATATCATAAACAAGATTAGTATATTATATCATATATTGAAAACTATCCAAAAGAAAATGTATCCACAAATTAAACATGTGTTATGAAATACATTATCATGAAAATTAATTATTTTACAATGTATATAGTATAATATAATTAAATAGTGTAAGTACTTGCAAATTAACTTTTACTGTTTGTATGAAAAAAAAGCTAAGCTAATCTATAGACATATGATTCACAGCATGCAAAGATTCAATACTGCTGGCTCCTTACCTTGATGTGACCCTCGTTATGAGAATTCCATCCATAAACATAATCCAAATCCATGGTGAGTTGTATTATGTTATGCACCAGCTCATTTTGTACTTGAAAATGTTTTCAATTGGTACCAGCAAATATTCACTATTTTTTCACTGTTTATGATTATTTCTTATTTTTCTTCAAAGATAGAGTGCATAAGAGTAAAAGTTTCCCACATGAAATTCCTCCCTTAGTTGAAAGAATTGTTATCATGAATAGTACTGAAAATTAATTTTCAATAGTTTTTTCTAAAAGTTACTGATAACTTTCAACGAGAAAAAATAACTAAAGCTGGGTTCACGTTGAAAGTTGGGCAGTTGTTTTTATTAGTAAGCTTGGGCATTATTCAAATTAAGTTGAAAAGTTTGGTTAAAAAGGTGAGTTCTTTAATTAATCTTTAATTATCCCGTTGGACAGATGTGACTATATGGGAAGGTCGAAATGGTGGGATAATAATAGCAAGGTTGACAAATAAATAGATTATGAGGTTGAGGCAATGTTTTTGGTCTCACGTTAAACAGATCTCGTATCTGATTGCACCACACTTATCTCAACTCCCTTCAATCACGACAATTATCTAGAGCTGTCGTAATCCGATCCGGCTACTTTGATTTATTACTGGATGATTTATTAAATCAATTCGATCTAGTTTATTTACTAATAAATTGAAAAAAATAAAATATAGTCTAACTAAATCAATCCGATAGATTAAATGAATTAGTTCACGGTTTTAATTAAAAAAATATTTTTTTTCAGTCAAAACTAAATTATAATTATAATTAAAATTTATATAAACTTCAATACAATCAAAATATAAACCAAAATCATAAAAATACAAATTATTTATGTATTGGCTAAAAAAACAATCTATGACCCAAATGCAAAGTCCAACTTAACAAAAAATACTTATGTAACTATTTATTTGTGAGTTGGTGAACTAACCCGGCTCATCATGAATTCAATTCGAGTTCTAGATAGACTGGATCAAAAATCAATCTATATTAAAATTTTGTAACAAATTTTTAATCCAACCCGATCCGAGATGCCCGATTCGCAACCAATTTTGACAGGAGTACAATGGGTTAAATATGTTTTTGGTCCCTCAAGTTTCAGGGAATTTTGGAATTAGTTTCTTTTCGAAACTTTATACCAATTTCGTCCTTCATCTTTAGAAATACGTGGATTTAGTCATTCTTACCAAATTGTGTTAGCTTTATTTGACATTTTAAACGTATTTTATGATAATATTTGGGTTAACATTGAAGCGAAAATGTGTCAAACGGTGTAAACAATTTAAATACTATCATGAAATACGTTTGAAATGTCAAATAAACTTAACAAAATTTAGTTAAAATAATTAAATTCACGCATTTTTAAATATTTAAAGATGAAAGACTAAATTGGTCAAAATTTTTAAAAAAAGACTAATTCCAAATTTTACTGAAACTTGAAGACGAAAAACTTATTTAACCCGAATTACAATTATCCATGCCAATGAACCAATGTTGTGCCTATTTACACTTTCATTATTCTCTTCCTATTTTCAAACTTTTTTTGTTGCAGGATTTATGTTTTCCAGCTAATATGTTTTCAAACTCTTAATTTCAACCCACGTCATTGCCTTGCGTAGATCGGACTTTAAATAAACTCCTGGAACTTATTATGATATTAATGATAAATTAACACCAACCTTTTTATACAAGAATAAATATCTATATTTACTTTATTTTTGTCCTCCATACTCACCTTTATTTTAAATATTACAATATTCTTATTTTTTATTTTTATTAGATAATGAAGAATAGGAAAGATATCTCTTTTTAACAAATTTGTTTAGTAATTTTACGTTTCATTTGTTTTAATTCTATATTTTTGTAAATAGTATTTAATGATTATTTGAAAGAGGATGTAGTTATAGGAGATGATATACATAAGAAACTGTCAGTAAATGTTAGAAGTTTTCGTCGACCGAAAATAAAACTACTTTACAATATATAATAAAAACAAATCTTACTTTAATAACCAATTTCATAAAATTAAATTAGATTTAAAATCATATTTTAATGTAGATAATTTTATAAGATTAATTTAAATTTAAAGGTAGGATATAAAAGTTTAATTTGAAATATATTGTTTCGTTATTTATCATCCACGATTTCATAGTACTGTATCGAGTAGGAATGTCAACGGGGCGGGTAGGGTACGAATAGTAGTTCCCGTACCCTACCCGCTGGATAAATATATGCCCCGTACCCGTACTCATATTCGTCGGGTATCCGTTATGCAGGTACCTGTCTTTTTTTTCATATCCGCGGGTATCCACGAGTATCCACGGGTATTTACAAAATTATTTAAAAAATAAATATTTAATCATAAATTCAAATAAAATAAAATAAAATACATAATTATCATAAATTTTAAATAAAGTTCAAATAAACTCAAGTTCATAAAAGTCCAAATAATTATAAAAGTAAACATAAAATGACATTCAACATAATTAAATTTTTTTAATTAGTGTTTTGATCAAAAAGTTCACTTTCTCCAATTGATTCCTACAAAATAAACAAAATAAACAAATAATCAACCTCAATTGTCACGTGCCAAGTATTTTTATTTTGATTCCATCATTTGACAACAAGCATACCATAAACGTCATTGTCTATATATAATTTGATGTATATGCCCAATTTCAAATAAAGAAAAGAGAAGAATGTCAAGGAGTGTACTTAGAAGAACACAACATACCAATTCTTGAAGTTTGAAGAATGAAGACAAAAAACTAGATGTGCAACTTAGAAAAAATTAAGCCAAACTGTTTTTTACTAATATATATATATATATATATATATATATATATATATATATATATTCTTGAATTTTGTTGACATCCCTAGTTAGAGAAACCTTAAGACAACATGTTTATGGGCCTTGATCCTTAATTTAAAATATATCATTTCATTATTTATCATTCACGATTTCATAGTATTGTAATGAGACCTGAGTCTAACCATATAAGGCACTGACACCACTCTCAACCCAAAACCTTATGACAATGGGTTTATGGACCTTGATCCTTATATGGGGCTCTATTTTCTCATTTCTGATCAATGTGGAACTTAGATTCATACTTAAATTCCTAACAATCATATACATGAGATCAAGGTGATCCACAGGAACCGCTTTTATATTCCAAAGACGAACTCAAACTAAGGGATTAATAAGGAAGATTTAACCTTAATAAATATAAATCAAAATTATATATAACGTATTCATATTATCTCTAATTTAAAATCTTATAATAAACTTACAAATCTTGTTTTTTTACATAATTTTTAACTTATTTATTTATATTTAATTTGTAAGACTTAAATTCATAATTAAATTCGTAACATAAACTATCATTCCAATATCATTTTTCCGGTTTTTCTAAACAAAAATCTTCCATTTGTCATTACAGATTAGCTATGATAAACTATTCTAGACGAGTTGAAAATCTGCACAAATTTTGGTGGTGGGTTCACAATAAACCAGTAAAAAACAAACATAATGTTAGACAGGAAAACACATGTATACACTCGTCAACTTGGGTGAATCTCACTGTTTATAACCTTATAGTGTATTTAGATAGAAAATTTTAAGAGAGTGATTTTTTCTTTTAGAATTTAAAACATTTTACAACAAAATATATTATTTGGTAAAATATTTTAAAAAAAATTAAAATTATAGAATTTTCTTAAAGTAATTGGATTTTTTAAATTTAGAGAATTTAAAGTTAGTAAGAATCTAAAATTTTTCGTATTTATCAAATTTATATTTTGATTGTCGTAGTTTCTTTTTAGAATTATTTTTTAACATACATTTTTTTGTCAATGTTTGTTATTACTTTTTTACAATCAACAATGATGCTATTCTTTTTTAGGATTTATTTTGTAATGTTAACAGAAAATATTTTAATCAAATTTTTTTTTTCTTTAACCAATTTCAATTGGAAAAATTTGTCATATGACGTTGATAAAAAAAAAAAAACAACAACAACAACAAAAAATCCCCAACCGTCAACATTATAAAAGTAGCCTTGATAAATATCAACCTAATTAACTGCAGTTGAACTAAACATATCAATTAAGAAAATATTTTGCAAATATCAGATGAAATTTTTTTGACGAATTTTAGCAAAAGTAACATCAATTAGGATTAAATGCAACATTTCATTAATATTGAAATTTTTAATTTTTAACAATTGTTTGATTTTTTTATTTTTTGAAGTTGTAGTGATTAAAATACTATATACACATAAAAGAATTAAAATTAGTTAAATTTGTAAATAAAATAAGTTAAAAAATAGAATAATTTAAAATGAGATGATTTAAAGTTTAATGTATTTAAATACTTTATAAAATAAGAAATTTCTGATTCAAAAACAAGGTTAAGATTTAGTAAAAAAAATTGTTTATATCATCCTCGCATTTTAGTATTAGTTGATAAGATGTGTATTAGAATGTCGGTTCTTCTTCACATTTTGTTTTTTTCCTCGTATAAAAGAAGCAGTAGACAGTTATATGACTATTTGATAATACTCTTTCTTCCTAGGATACAAGAAGGATCGTAATACGGGATAGGTTAGGTGGGCCGGCCCACAGTCAAAAGTTTGGACGGATGAGGTTATGAGCGCAGTTCGAAAAAGTTCGATCCACATAATCTACCGTCCCTGCGGGTCTAGGATAGAGCGAGGTGGATTGGCCCACAATTCTACCTCGATTGAAATATAATAAGATCTGCATAGCCATCGGCTTCAAATAGAAGGTTTTGTTTAAAGATAAAGTCCAAAGGAGGCCCAATCAAATTAAATTGGACTATCAGTCCACCACGTATCCTACAATAAGATTGTGGACGGTGTTTTTTCTATTTAAAATTTGATTGTGGACAAACATTAACCCGAATCCATTATAACTGGTAAAGTGAAGGACCGTGTTTCTTCATGCAACCCATAAAATTATTATACACCTCCTATTCATTTCCTTATGATCCTTCTGGAATATAGACGTAGCCCACTTGTTAATTGTTGTGATTTGATGAATTATTCAACATCGTAAACATCATTTCCTTTCCGCTTTGAAAGTATTATATGCACAAGTCTTTAATACTTACCAGTTGTTCTGGTTTTGTTCGATGTATTCGGAATCATAAATCAACTCAATACAATAAATTTATAATTCTTTTTTCTTACATATTGCTTATCTCATCCATCTCCATGCAATATTGGACTTTTATCTTTACACTTCATGGTCAAATATATACTTTTAGGATATAAAGCACATACATGCACCATCATTTAAAAGTTTAAAATTTATCATCTTTCTCTTGTTGGGATTCCATTGTTATCATTTAGTGCCAACACATGTCAGATATGAACTTAAAATGTTGGCATACAAGTACGAGAAATTGAGATCGACTAAAAGTTTATTGGGAAATAAAAAGAAATTTTGTGCAAAAAAAAGATTAAAAACATAACCACCCTGACAATAAACAGTTTTGACAGAAACAGTGTGTAGTGTATTTCTCTCTAGATACTTTAAATTGGGCTAAAATCTAATGTAAAGGTACCAATTGACAATGTAATGAATTTTTAGAACTTAGATTTTAAGAGGTTGGATGAATAATAACTTGTGACCAAGAAGTATATTTGATTGAATGTTGTAAGAGGAGAAATAATTCTAAGCCTTGTACCCAAATATATATTAAATTAATCTTATTTTTAAACAATGTAAAACTTCTAACATACTGTCTTTGGTGCTGAGGTATATTTATCTGTGAAACGAGACGTTATAGACTCTAACAATAACTTTAATACAATGTTAAGTATTGAATTTTAAACCTAACTCAATCCTACAAAATTGACTTATAAGATGAGGTTTTGCATCCACCTATATACTCTAAATTGATATTATCTCTAGTTAATGTCAAACTTCCAAACGCATCTAATTTACAAGAAAACTCTCTCCACGATACTTTAACATCAAAAAGCCCTTCTAGATGGTGTGATATATAGGGGTCTTCTTCGATGAGACAATGGTTTTCTCACAAAAGGATTCCACCATGAAAGCAAAGCTTTAGGGACTGATGGTGGTTCTTTCATAAGGATTCCAAGATAAAGCTAAGCTTTAGAGACTGCTTTACGACCTCAAATCTGTTTGTTCCCTTTGCATCTGGAAATTGATGTTTCTGATTATGAAATAGCATTGCATGTCATTGTCCCTTGTCTCACCATTGTTTCAACTTGGTCAGAGAAATCAATGTTCAATATCTTGTAGCAGCAAGAAGGCATGGAGCACGCATGGTTGTCTTTGCTTTTTTTTTTTTTTCAAATGCTTGTTCATTCTCACTACTGTCCTTACCCTTTCTACAAAGGAAAATCCATAGGGCCTTTATCTCCTTTTTCTATTCTTTTGAGCCTATTATCGATAGGGGTTAGCATAAATCAAGTTCTTATAACTTTTTGCACTTGACTTTTAATATTTAGTATTACTAAATTTACTCCATTAAATATAAATTTTGTATGTGCATTGTGTTTTAGCAATACTTTATATATTATTGGGTTAATGGTTCACACTATAAAATTTAATGTATTGACTAAATATCTTTATTTTGACATATATTTATTTATTTATTCCTTATAAAATAAGTTTAGTTTTATATAAAAGGAAAGTTTAAATAAGATTTAAATCCTTAAGAACGCCCAATTTTTATTATAAGGGATAACTCCACTTAAAACATGTCCATAAATCACAAGACTAGTTACAAATTCAAATTTTAGAGGGATTAAAAAGAAAAAAAATAATAAAAAATAAAAAATTTAATAGGAAACAAAATGATAAAAAATAAATCTTATTCCGGCAATTATTCTCAATTAATAAATAGATAATCACTTCACAACTATCACTAAATAATAGAAATTCAACTAAAAATAATTTTTTTATTAAGAACCAAACAAGAATTTTTTTTATTAAAGTATACAGAATTCCCTAATTTATGGGAATCGAGAAGTTATTTAAACCTTAAATTTGAATAGTTACATTACCTTGTAATGAATATTACATATTTTTAGATTTGTTTGGCTGGCTTTTTAGTATAAGAAGGTATATAGAAAAATATGTCCTGTAAGCTAGATAACAATTCAAGTAGTAAGAAGGGGTACTCCAAACGTCTTTTGTGAATTAGAGTATTAGTATTTTTTATCACATATATATTATTTAAATATATTACGATCATATTATTTATATATATATATATATATATATATATATATATATAATATATATATATATATATATATATATATATTTATATAAATATATATTATATGATACGATTTAGATGTAATTATCATAAGAAATTGTTGTGTAGATATGATAAAATAATATTTTGATTTGATGAAAGATCCAATTAAAATTATTAAAGTCTGAAATATAATCGACAAAAGTTATAAAATGAGTTATGATCCCATTTGTGAAAAAGATAATAATAAAAAAAATATTTGATCTTTCTTCATTTCCATTAGTAGAACAAATAAAAGGAGCATGTAAGGTTATTTATATTTGAAACATCACATACTTGTTATTGATATCATTGTTTATCATTATCAGAAAATTGTTAATTATCATGAACAAAATCTTTCATTAATTGAAGTTTATTGATGGATTATTGACAACTAAAAATCTATTAGTAAAACATTTGTAAATAAATTTTATCAACAGATCAAAAACTTCGTTGATTAATGATGATAAAAAATGTATTGATAATTGGAGATGACCTAAATCCATCAATAAATTTTTTTTATGAATATATATATATATATATATATATATATATATATATATATATATATATATATATATATATAAAAGGTTAATTATTTAGTTGGTGTTCATCAAGATTTCACGTAGAGTAATATTAAAAAGAAAAATTATAAAAATAAAGAATTGATTTAAAAGAAATTATTATAATTCAACATATCTATTGGATGTATGGGAACTTGATAATTATGTGTCATTGTAGGATTTGTAATTATGTTAAAATATTCTATTTAAGGTTTTTAATTTTCGTGGGAAAGGTTATATCAATATTTACGTGGAATAATTGTGGATGTAAGTTAAAAACATAAACTGATATGTGGTGGATTTATTTTTTTGTAGTCTTGTACATGAGTGGGTTTAAGCCACGGAATAGAAGTATTTGTGGTCTTTTATAGGAGTGTAGAAAAGTATTTGGCATTGGTTCACAGTGGAGTTTGAAGTCCGACCAAGGGAAATCAATGATTGGAGATCGCCCACCCAAGCCTCAACATAGTCTATCCAACACGTCAAAGGTGCACACCAGACCAACCATCACAAACGTTTTATTCAACAGTACAGTGCTACTGGGTTACCTTTTTAAGGTGGAAGGTAAAGAACAAATTTTTTAATAATGTCCAAATTTAAGAGGAAATAAGAAATTACGAAACAACAGCTGTGTATTGGTGGTTAAAAGATGAAATTACGAAATGAAAATAAACAATCATTGGACCACGTAATATACGTTATTGAGAGAAACGTTTTGACAGTATGTGGAGGGTTTTTTTAAGGAAATGTGATGTGGAAGAGTGCGAAGGGGAAAACAAAAGAAAGACGAAAGAGAGGTGAGAGGTGGGTGAGGCCCTACGCTTTGAATGTGTATCAAACGCAACTATCCTAAACTCCAACTTTCCCATGACTCTGACAACTGACAACCTCACTTTGGGATAGACCCACACTGTTCTCCGCCTATCTCGCATATTCTTTTAACAAAATTCAAATAATAAAGTTTTGTGGGGTGCTTTTCTTTTCCTGCCCAATTCTTCCTTATCTCCAAATCCACTTCTTACCACTCTTCTTTTGCTGCCCAATTCTTCGCCCACTGCTGTTCCTATCTTTATCTCTTCCTTCGTTTCCTCATTTTTTCACTTCTCATCAGGATAACACACGCAGGGGAGGGACAATATACTCTACACAACTTCATCAAATTACCCAATTCATCACTACATACATATATGCATAAACAAAATTTGAAACAACACTACTTTCATTCCATTCTGTCTAGTCCAATCAACACATACATATATCTCGTTACAAATTACATGTTTACAACACACCACCGACCTCAGAAAACACCACATCCTATGCGACCAGTCTACGACTTCAGCATACAAATTGAAAAAAAAAAAAGGAAAAAATCTGTTACACGATCTCATTCGATTGGTTAAGAGCTAAGCTTTGTTCTTCGTGAAGTGAGCAACTAGTGGTACATGTATATACCCCTTTGGTGTTTGGTAAAAAGAGAAAATATACAATTTTAGTACTTACTCACCTCATGAATAAGTTAGCCTCGTCTCCGGTGTGTGTGTGTTTCTTCCTAGAGGTTCTAATTTAAAGTGAAGTGGAAGAAAATATGAAATATGTACCCAGATATATGATAATAAAGGTTTTGAAACATCGTGTCACGACCCGTGATCGGTGGAAACTAATCTTCGGGTTTTGGATACTCGTTCAAGTCTGGCTTGTCAGAGCTGACGTGGCTGGAATTAGCGGAGTGGGACGACGAGGATTGAAGCGCGGTTTGGAGCGCGTCCACTCTCGCGCCGACCTGGGTCGCTTTCTTGCGTATACAATCAGCGGACATGTTGCCCTCTTGGGTTGAAACGTCGTCGTCTTGGAACAAGAGTTCGGGGAAATTGAGGCGGGCGGAAGGGCCTCTGAGGTAGAAGACGGCGGTGTCGTAGGCGCGTGCGGCGGCGACGGGGGTGGAGTAAGAACCCAGCCAGATCCTGGACCTCTTGTTGGGTTCTCTAATCTCCGCCACCCACTTCCCCCACTTCCTCATCCTTATTCCTCTGTAAGGTTTGTCTTGGTGGTGTTGCTGCTTGCGTTTCTTGGTGTTCCTGTTGGTGGTGGAGTTGGAGGAACAGCAATCTCGTAAACCTTCTTCTTCCATATCTGCTACGAAAATCCCCTTCACAGCTACTACCACTTCCTATTCAAAACCATGTTTCTGAATATATGATAATTTTTGTGTGCAGTGAAACGGTTTTGATAGGGTCCGTGAAGACAGTGAAACGATGTTGCTGTTGTATTGGTTTCTATTTATACGGAGGTTGGAAAATGGGAAATAGTTTGTGTGGAAAGGAATATTATTATTATATTATATTATTGAGGGAATGGGAGGAAGAGGGTGAAGAGAAGGGAATGAGTTTCCCACTTGGCTTCTAGTCTGTCGTCTGGTACGGCCGCCACGTTGAGCTTTCTTTAAGATAAATCCAAAGATGGCCGACACAATCCATCACACATATCTCTCTCTCATTTCAAAGCCCCATTTTTTCTTTTTTTTGTTCCTATTTCATTCATTCCACGTAGCCTCTTCTGCCCAATGTCATCCATTGCCGACGTGGACGGGTCACGCCTCTCTATACTCTCCACTCTCACTGTATCTCATCACTTATCTCTTTTCATATTTTACTTTACTTTATCTCCACATTTAACAAAATAAATTAACTAATAATTGAAATATGTTTATTTCATAAATGATTTACATATTTAATATGATATTCTCGTTCTATTATTTTTATTGACATTATATTTTTTCATATAATAAAAATGTTACGGGTTATTATGTTAAAAAGAACTTTATAAGAAAATCTATACATACTTTAGAATCACAATAAAATAAAACGAAATATTTTTAAATGACAAATATAGAATCTGGTAATATTTTAAAGACTGGATGTAGAAAAAATTATTAAAAATAAAATGCAAAATTTGTAAAAAAAAGAAAAAAATAGGAGTTAGGAACATATTTTAACTTTATTTCATTATATGTTGCTTTTCATTCCTCGCCACAGAGTTCATCTTCTTTCTTGGTTTTTAAGAATATTACGGATATCTTTTTAAGAAGATTCATTTTCTATAATTGTCAAATAATTTTATGATGTCTTCACAAAAAAATATTGTGAATAATGTTCGTATTGCTTGGAAAAGGGTGGCAACGTTGCTAAACAGTTGACAATGCAAAGAATTGAGAATTCAAAAACATATCGTTCCTTAAAAGTTTATTTTTTTTAATTGGTTACAATTTGAATATATATATATATATATATACATATATATATATATATATATATATATATATATATATATATATATATTAAAAGGTATTGGAGCATTGAAATTTAGGTAAAATACGAAATTTTAAAACTAAATCAAGAGTAAACCGAGAAAATTACTTTTGGTTGAAAGCTTTGTAATTATATACATTTGATGGAAAAGAATAAATGCATATTATGTTTTGAAATCAAATATATGATGAAGATATAACATTTCTCTAGAGGTAAAAGTAGATGGAATATGGATAAGTCCACGGGTTTGAATCCCTCTTTTACAAAAACTAATATATTAATTTGATGATTAAAAAAATACTAAATATATAAATTTAATTTAAAATATACTTACAATATAAATTTAAATTTTCAATAAATTATAAACTATAAAGTGTTGTGTATGTTAAAACTGCTAACTTTGTGTGATAATTATACTTCAAATTTTCATATATCTTTAACAATATTTAAGTAATTAATTACAGGGAAATAAAACATATTTGTTCGGTAGTAGGAGCATTATTTATCAGTAAGATATTTAGAAGAATAGAATATTAGTGAATGATTAAATAAGGGATTAGTTAAGCGTTTGTTTGTCGGAATGATAACTATTACAAGATGATGTTGGTGGATGGGTTGCCGCTTAACTTAATGGAGAATCCAACGGATGAAATTAAAAGTACGACAATAGTCGGTGGTAATGGACGGACGGATGGGTGCCAATAGAGGAAGACTTTCCGTCCACGCAATATTAAAAACACTCTGTTGTATAATTGCATTCTTCAAATTTCTTGGTTGACAGCTATAATCTGAGTTTTTCTTAGTTCAACAATTTAATTAATTAGTAAGAAATCGCATGCAATGATCACTCCAGGTTCAACAAAAACATAAAAATATTCAGTATCTGAAATTCTTAACATGCATCATAATATCTACTAATTTTTAATTATAATATAATAATAACGTAAATTATTTCTTACTTAATAACGATGGAACAATATAAAAAAGAAGCAATCAATCAATTTCGAACTCTTTAATATCATTAGCCTCAGTTCTTCAATAATCCCTTCATGTTCTAATATTTGAAATTAATGTTTATAACGCCAACTTGACTTTTATTTTTCTTATACAGTTTACTGATTTAGAATTTAATTAAGTTTTAAGTATATGATTTTCAAACAATATTATTTTTGGCATTAAAATCCTTGTAAAATGTTTTTTTGCTAAATTTGCATTGTAATAATTCCTCCAAAATTAAATGTTGTGAAAATCCAAAATTAATTTGATGATCGAAGTCAACATTTTCTACAAGAAGTGTAAGTTACTTTATTGCCATACCAAACATTTTAGTCATATTTAGTTACACTAAAGTTTTGATCGTCTTTGAATAAAACACGTATCATCACCCATCCAATACAACAAAGCCACTTGAGTTGAGTTTGAGTCTAAGAGTTCGTCTCATGATTTTGGTCCTCCACTTGGCACATTTACCCGTTTATCACAATATATCATAATTTTAAGATATCGTGCGTGAAATTTAATTATGATTTTGTTTTTAAAAATAACTTAAAAGAGGATAAAAGTAAAAAAATATTTAAACTATACTTTATCTCGATTTTTAATTTATATGAGATTTATTAGAACTGTCAAAATGGGTTAGAATCTGCAAGTCAATCCGGCTCACCACGGGTTCAGGTCAGGTTGGATTGAAATTTTTTTTCAAATTTTAATACAAGTTGATTTTTGATCCAATTTATTTAGAACCCGGCTCACCCAGGTTGAACCCGTGGTGAGCCGAGTTGACTCACCAACCCGCAGATAAAAGGGTCACATAAGTGTTTTTTATTAAGTTGAACTTGAATAATTTGTATTCTGTTGATTTTTGTTTTTATTTAGATTGTATTAAAGCTTATTTAGATTTTAATTAGAATTATAATTTAGTTTTGACCGAAAAAAAATTATATTTTTTTTTAATTAAGTGAATTCATAAATCAATCCGTTTAACTTATCAACCTGTGGTGGGTCAAACTAAGTTCGAATTTTTATTGATCGTTAAAAAGTAAGTAAAATTGAGTTGACTTACTAAATTATCAATCTATATGAATCGTTGAATCAGATCAAATTACCGTAATGAGAATTTAAAATTTATTAGATCTAAGGAACATGTAGAAGGCTTGAATGTTTCCGCAGTGTTGGTCTCGAAAGATAAAGAGCTTCTTAACTGACTAACGGCTTGTTGACATCAGCGCCATTAAATTTGGTGAGCTTGGATTGCTGGGTGAACCAGAATTTTCTCACCGACGTACAGTTAAATATGTTGACTTATGCATCTTCTAAGCACTAAAACAGCCGCCACCTTAAAAGACTAAGATAAACACTGCAGATAATTTGCGGCAAGGAACAACAAAACCAGCCAAAACAGCTTTAACTAAACTATTAAAAGACACGAGGATAGAACATCATAATTCCATTTAATAATTGGAATACATAATGATTTTAGGGGCCTTAAATAATTTTAAACGGATAACTTATATATATTCTCATTTTTTCTTTCAAGCTACTTAATTAATTTTGTTCATGTCTGTCATTAAATCAGGAATAGGAAATTATAACACAAAACAGTTCTCATTCAATTTTCTAAAATCAACTAATCTTTCAATAAGGATTTTGTTAAAATGAACCATTGCAGCATTTATTAGCCGTCTTAATTAGTTAAAAATATAAATAATGTTTAGCTTTATTTATTTTTTAATTAAATAGTTTAGTTTTTATGTACAATTTACTATCCGTTGTAAAGACCTGTGTTACAAAAGACATATATAAAATAGTTAACATGTTTGATGAGGATTTTTTTTTTTTTTTTTTGGAAGGGGTAGGATTAACTCATATTATCATTAATTAAAAGTGAATATATTTAGATAATATTTTTGTAGTACAAATATATTATATATTTTTTAAGTACATAATTTGGAGTAATATGTAATAATTTCATAAGAAATGTTTCCACAACTTCTAAAGGTAATTAAGCAAGTAATTTTGGATAGTCTATGACTTGTCAAAATATTTTTTAATAATATAAACCCGAAACCGACCATAGACTTAAGGCTTTTTAATGCCGTGCAAAGAATTAATCATCAAAACTGTGACTAAAATTACGCTGGAAAACAAATCATAAAATCGAATATTGTGAAAAGGATAATAATTGGGTCGAGAAACTTCCTTAATAGTGATTGATCAGGTTTTAATCAACACTAATCAAAGATTAATAAAGTCAGTAAACATTTTGCATTAATAGTATAATAATAAAATATTAGTCTAGTTATGAGTTTGAACATGTTCAATTCCACTATTTGTTTTAAAAATTTGGTTTGCATGACAAGATGTTTACGGAGAAAATTTCATGTACTTGAAGAATATTATGCTATTTTAAATATAAACCATATTGAAAAGAAGTCTGCCTAATGTATTGGATCTGGTGTTCCTTCAATTGTAAATTGTAATTAGTTTTAAGAAAATAAACAATTTTTATTCCTTCGTAAACTTGACAATGTTGTTCATAGTCAATAATAAAAAAAAATCATTTTGATCTCCATATTTTATTTAATATCTGTATTTAGAAGCATTTATTAAGTCGTAAGTTTTTTATTAAGTGACTTAACATCAACTGCATACATTATATTGAATATTAAATGAAATTATTTTTTACAAAAATACAGGCATCAGTCTTATTTGACCACTAAGAACCTCATAATTTAAAAGATTTCAATAAGTAACATAGATCAAAACAAAAATAAAAATTCACAGATAATCAAAAAGAAAAGAAAAATCCGCAGAGGGCCAAAAATAAAATGTAACGATTTAATGGAAATTAAAAGGAAAAAAAAATATGTTAGTACTTAACTAGATGACAATATTGTCACTTAATAGATAATAGATAGTACACAATTCATTATTAAATGATGTGAACCAACAATGACTCTAAAAAAGAAATAAAATTTTACAGGATGCCCAAAATGAAAAATAAAAAATTGACCGTCAGAATAAAAAATTTACAAGTTTATTAGGACCAACAAAAAAAATTTAATCCTATTTAATTAATGATGTGTTACTTAATTAGCATATAACTGATTACCTAACAGAATCACTAGGAAGCAAAACAGAACCAACTTTTTACTAAAACCCAAAACGAAATTCATTTTATTGAGAATCGATCATAATAAGCAAACCTGCAAAATGAATGAGAAATCAGAAAATTATTTCAACCATTTTAAAATAATGTGATAAAAATCGAGACATGTATTTTACATATTAATACGTGACATTGGATTAAATATGGATTTTTCTCGGGTAAAAAAAAAAAAGAAAAGTAAATTGAGTCAAGATGATTACGCTAAGAAGAATATTACTCTTTCATGTAAAAGAAAAACAAAACATCAACACAACAAAGATTTTTAAAATCGCTACAGATGTTTTTAGTTCCTACATCAGTACGAGGATCAACTATCTATATAAATATTCTATGTCAACTACTTAGTCACAAACAACTCTATACAGTGCATAACGATTTTCTTGTATGAATACAAATAAAAGAATTCATCTCAAATATATATATATATATATATATATATATATATCAATAAGAAGATGATAGCAATTCATCGTTCATCAAACAGACAACAATGGTGGTTACTTTTCCTCCGACGGCATGCAATGATTAATGACCTCAAATTGATCCAACAAGATAAGGACGAGATGATCGATATTTAGAATTGAACGCTCCACTAACGACAATATGAAAATCCTGCAACTATACATATCCAAATATATGTATCGATCAAATGGGTAGGTACAAACCAGTTGGTAACAGTGAAAATATATAACTTGAACAAAATGTGTTCATTAACTGTTGAAGAAAAAATTATCATAAATCGGGTGAATTGGTAATGTGTAAGATGTTGTTGGGTCCTTATCATGGAGATAAAGATTCACTCGCAACAGCTGACATCCTTTTCTCGAACTCCATTCAGAAACGAGTGAATATATCATCAAGTTTGATTTTTGGATCTTTCTTTTTTCTTTAGAACCTGACAAAGTACTTTGGAGGAAAAAGAAAAAGAAACACAAACAACTTTTACGCTGGGTTTGTCGAGCCGCACAAAAGAACCGAGGGCTTATAGAAAAAATGATAAAACCTAGTGAGGTGGTTTGTATTTTTCACTTGTAAGGATATTGACAGATTGAATTCAGTGTATGATGTAACAGTGAGAAGAAGGAACGGTGGAAAATTAGCTGAAGCAGAAAAAGGTAGGGTCCACCTAACTGTCGAAGATGGAGGAAGTTAAGTTAACTAGTCGGCAGTCCAAGTTGTCCACTAATTAATTAATGACATTATTATATTAAAATTGTGAAATTATTTTAACCTAGAAAATGATGACGCATTTGACATTATGATCCCGTGTCTTTGTCCTTTGCCTTAACACATCCAATCCAATAAAGGAAAACCCAACTTGGCTTCTTCCTAATTTGATATTCAGGATTTGCAGCAGCAGCAGCATTGAAGAAAGATGCATGAATTGGAAATAATGGTGAAGAAGTGTGCAAGTTGAAGCAGTTGCTTCACAAAATTAACATATATTAACCACAATGGAACAGTCCAACAGTCATAAATACATGAAAACGCATGTTTTGCGGCGACGAGACAATCGGCAAAATCCCATATTGCTATCAGGACAGAATTTGAACGTGGGTAGTCCCCACCCAAGTTCTTCATCAATTAATGTATTATCTAACACAGGGTGCATGTGAATACATAAACTTCCTTTGGTTTTACACTAATTTTAGAGTTAGTATACAATTAATCAAAGCCATCCACCTGTTCATTGTCTAATTCACTTGTTGATATTATTCACGTGCCTATTTATTTTACTACTTTCCTTTTAAATGTAAATTTCATAAGGTTATTTTTGAAAATATAAAAAAAAATATATATCAAATGGGGTATTCTTATAATTCACAAATTAATTAAGCCGGATTATTTCCCTGAACGTCACTAAAATCAACTAAAAAGTTAATTGTATCATTTTTTGTTTGTTGGGTATGGAAGCAATTATAAAAGAAGAGCGGGATTAGATAAAACTGATAAAGTCAGCATTCGATTGATGGAGATTAAACTACAAGAATAATATTGTTGTAATATTGAAGGATAAGAGAAAACCGATCAAATAATCTAGGCATGTAACTAATTTATCATATTTAAAAGTAAACTCATGTTACATTTTAATCAATCAAGGGAAGTGATAAGGTATTTTAGTGGTTAAATAAAAGAAACAAAGAAAAATATTATTGGTTCAATTTTCTTAATAATAATTTAGAGAAATAAAATTGGTTTGATGAGTCTATAAAGAATGAAGAGATATTTCAACTCTCTTTTAAAATTATGGAGTAATAATTATCAATAACATTTTTTTTTCTTCATCGACTTTTGTATTTGATGAGTTTTTTATATGAGAGAGTTTATTAAATAAAAATCATATGTATGTGATTTGAGTTCAATCTATATATATAAGAAATTGACAAAACTTTTAATATAAAATATCGAAACAAAAAAAATTAATTTTTTTTATTTGATGTTTAATTTTGTTGTCTCTATATTTAATGTGTAACTTAAACTCATACCTGAATGATTCTTAACCATTTTTTCTTATAGGTGGGTCTCTATAAAATCATATATTTCTCCTTACATATATTTTTACTTGTACTATTATTATTATTATGGTTGTGGTATTGTCTTTAGCATGATTTACCTTCTTTGACCTTACAAAATTTTTCTTTTAAATTAACTGAAATATGTAAAGGTACTTTAAAAAATATTTTTAAATCATAATAAAACTATATCTTGATTTGAAAAATATGAAATTGTATTTTCAAGAAGAGGAAGTTTCGAGATAACTAAATATAATAATAAATTTCTGTTCTTACTTATAAATAGTATTATATCCTGAAATAAGACAGAAAGATTGACCACCAAATTATGAGGGAACACCAAATCAAATTTGTGTTTGTTAACTATGATAACTTAAAAAAAGAAAATACCCTCACACGTCTAACAATTAGGAAATACTAAATATTTAAAAAAAAAACTCTGAAAAACGTCATATTAAGATTATACGTGGTCTAAAAAGCTCATACATAAATAGATAATATAATTATTGTTACATAAAAGTACATAAATTAGATTATTGAAAATATTAACATTATTTTTAACTATACTAAAAAAGAGGGCTAACAAATGAGTACTAACATTTCTATATTTTCAGTGGTTACCGAACAAAACTGTCATGAAAATCAAATCAAAAATATAACAGTGGTCAAAAGACTTCAGACTGACTTTTTTTATTAATATCTTAAAATTACTAAGACTAACAGCTTTTAAAAAAATAAATTTAAAATTTGAGATTGAATTATGCTTTCAATTTTTTAAATATTTTTTTCCCATAACCTTTAAAAATTATTAATTTAACCTTTAATTATCATTTTTATTATAATAAAAAATAGATACAAACTGTTAAGTGCATGTACTTTCAGTGGTTGTTTATAATGAGTTTAATGTTTCTTTTGGATTCATTCTCTTGAACGTAGTGGGCTAGTGAGATGCTGCCATCGGCCCGAAGGGCTGCGTTCACCTAACGCAGTATTTGTTTGGACATTAATTCATGAAATCTTAGTCACTTGTGGGCCAAATCTAAATAGTAATAATAATCCCAAAAGGTGACAATTCATAATTATATTTTTTTATAAAGATCACTCATTATTTTTAAATTTTATTTTATTAAATTTATTTTTATTTTTTTCATCATAATTTCTATTTTTACGTTTTAATATATATATATATATATATATATATATATATATATATATATATATTTTTTTTTATATTGAAGAAGTTATTTTCTGAGATGAGTTTTGGATGGAGTTGTTTGTAGACGCTCTCACTCGTTGGCCTGTTCAAAATGTTGGGCTAGCATTACCTTATGGCCAGTTATTTCCTGCACCTCCATAAAATTCTTCCTCCACCCCATAACTTTTTTTTTATATTTTTTTATATTTCTCATTTTCAAATGGTATAATTTAGAATTATTTTTTCTTAAAAAAAATTAATTACACAATTTGATTCTTTTTTAAAAAAAAAACTTCCAAATTATACAATTTTAAAATATTTTATATTTTTAATTATACAATCCAAAAATTATTTCTAATTTTTAGATAATGATAAACAATCTAAAAGTAAAAAATAACTTACAAATTACCCAATTAAAAAGAATAAAGTTAGAAAAAAAATTATTGGGATGCAATTGCCCTCTTAACAAAGAAGGCCAGCATTCTATTTCATACGTTTTGCATCATCGGTTCTTTATTCTTATTATTTTTCTTTTCGATATTTTTTTTTTAGTTTTGAAGAATCCTTTAGAATTTAGTTAAAAATTAAAACAAAATTACTCACTAACTTATCCAAATATTTGTTTTCCTATCTTAATACATTTTTTTTTCAATATTTGTTTTATCGTAAACCTGTCAGAGAATTATGTATTGGTCGATCGGTATTTATTTATGTAAAACGTATTGTATATGTCGATCGGCAAATCATCACTCATTGAGATTATTTTAAAGAAGGTTTGCAAATTACGTACAACGTTAATTAGCCACCGGTCACCTAAAAAAAATTTCATATATTACTTCACCTGATGCCTGAAGTTGGACTACCCTCATGATTTCATACTGGGGTCTACATTTGTGCAACATCGATCGACCAACGATCAAAATCCCCTTGCACTCCCAGCAGTTGGACTATCCCAAGATTCCACCCAAGTGTCCTCTTATGCATATTAGGTGTGACATCGTCCGACAAGTTTGACCGAACAACATCAAGACGAATTAATTAGTCTCGTTATTAGTGTTAACATGTTAGTAATCAAATTTAAAAAAGCATTTGGTTCGTGATTAAACTGATCCTAATCGCTGACCCATATAGAAAATTATAAATACAAATCAAAAATATTGTTATTAGGATTTTTCTCTTGCATTTATTATAACATTTATTGTTTTCACCCAATCGAACTATTGCTAACTTTCACATCGGAATACCTTTACACAGGTACACCTGATTGATAGACGGACAAGGTTTGACAAATTATTTTAGTAAACGTTCAATCGTACATCTAAAATGAGAATAAATCTATTAACTAACTAGTGAAGTTGGTGAAATATATAATATAAACTTCGTCCTAATCTATTTATTTTGAAGAAATATTTAATTTTAAGAAATATTTCTGAATTTTAAGGGATTCTGAATTTTGAAGAAATATTTAATTTTAATTAGTTCTAAGAACCTAATTTATCAAAATTTCAAAAAAAAAAACATATCTATGATATTTAAATATGCAACTAAATGAAAGAAAGAGTAGATAAGATAATTATCAAATAACACCTTTTGTGTGTACTCATTAGAGATTGTTGAATCAAGTAGCTGAGATACACAAGTAGCTTGTACTGTATATAGTGCTGTTTGGTGTTCAAAAATTACACTCCCATTATACATATTTATGCAGACAGAGAGTGCATCAGCTACTCATGCTCGTTAATTAACCCTTGTGCTGACGCATACGTGACATTGATTAACATGTCGTATTCTTTTGTTTGGTTAATTAATGTTTTTGGAATTGGAACCCATCCTTTCTGCAACCAACTTCAGCACAAACTTTTGGTCTGCAACAAAGGGAGACAAAGGAGATTATGAGCTCTTCAAATGTAACATTTTCTTCCTTTATCAGAGAACGTTCGATTATGAACCTCTGCCTTTACCAATTTGTTTATAAGTTATATATATATACCTATCAAAGATGATTTCTAACATTTTAATTCTGTTAGGAATAGCCCTTTTTCCATATGCTGCTCTGATGATTATTATCAGTTTCCCTTTTGCTTTATTCGAAAAAGAAGAGCCTTTTGTTTCATACTTTCATCGTTTTTCTTTGCATGTGACTTCGATTCATCTTTCTTTACACTTTTATTAGTCAGAATCTGGTCTTCAAATATTTGGGAGACCGCACCCTCCTATGATGTTTATTTCTTTTGGCAGTTATCTATAAGTTTGTAAAAAGAGTCTTTACATCTATATAATTACATATTGTATCTTCCAATAAATAAAGATGCAGAAGGAACACTAAAAGTGGGTAATACAATCAAATTAATATCTTGACTTCACACTCGCACAATCACATAGTTACCTTTCTAAATAACAATACCCTAAAGTACTATAGAAAAACTCAACACACCGTGATAGTAGAAACTGACCTCAATCCCAATTATTAGGAAGAACGAATGTAACTATACTCAAGGATTAAAATTCTATGTACATTTGATGTCTTTTAAGATAAATTTACGATGAATTTTTTATGTATATAAGGTGACAAGTTTACTTTCTTTCCTTTCTCTGTTCCATAAGTAATTGTTTTTTATCTTTCGAAATCAACTCGTTTAAAGAAAAATGATATTATAATGATGAGTTTACTTTTTAATAAAAAATCAAATCTCAACTTTTAAATCTAATTGAGAAATTCCAACACCTAACCATTTATGACAACTGCTTTTGGCTTAATGACTAGCCATTGGCATCTCGAAAGTTTGCAAAGGCACATTACCTTTATAAAATGCCTCATAAAAGTTCTTATCTTCACCTTCTTTATTTATTATTAATTTTCATTTTCTTAAAAATGATTGCAGCACTCTTTCCATTTATCTGTATTTGTTTTTTTCATTCTTTATCTGTTAGTTAGAGGGCTTGAAAACGCCTGATGAATATTTTTGGAAATTGAAACACATAGAAAGTTCATCTACAAAAAACTCTCATAATGAATGAATATGAGAGAGTTTCTTATTCATATAAGAATTACATGTATTTATAGAATTTATGGACTTTCGATATAAATTTAAAAATAATAAAAAATTATCCTATATTTATGATAAATTAACATAATAATAACAATAATATATCATTTAATCAAATTAACTATATATTCTGTTAATATATCGTATAAAAGGATATTTATGATATAATAAAATTATCCAAATTTGATCATAAGTTATGTTAATATATGATAATTATGCCAACAAATATTTCTATTAATATTATTTAACTATTTTGTTAATATATATTAGAGGTAGTAAAACAGACTGAAACAGACGGGTTAGTTTGTCAGTCTGTATTAAAAGGGACGAGTTAGATTGAAGATTTCGATCCGTCAGCCTGTCCTAACTCGGCCCATCCAGCCTGTCAATTTAACGAGCAAAAGTACGAGTCAGCCAACCGGGGCCAATCACCCATTTAAAAATAAGAAATAATTAAAAATAATAATATTTTATATTATATTTTTTAAAGGTGTAAATTTATAATTGTAAATTTAAATTATTAACACTTACAAATTAAGTTCCAATTATTAGTTATAATAGAATAATTTAACATGTAAATATAATAACTATTTTAATTTATCTAATTATAAACATTAACTAACCAATTAAAAGTTTATAAAATATTGTATATGATTAAATATGATTTTAATATTCATTTATATGTACGAAGAGACTTAATATTATTGGTCCATTACTATTTAACATATCAGTCAAATTTGACCCATATTTGATGGGTCACTTATGGATCTGGCAAAAACGGATCGAACTTACCAATTTATCAATCCTAATATATATAAGTCATATGAATTAATAATGAATTTTATTTTAATAATTTATGTGTATCCATATTTAGGAAATAAATAATGTAACATGGTTTTTTTTTCTATTTCATATTTATCCACTTTACACATATATTCTCATTGATTCTCATTGAATAAAAGTGAATATATATATATATATATATATATATAAATGAAAAATATGCTACATTTTTTTTATATATAAAAACTAAAAAATATGTATCACATAAATTCTGGTATATTTTGCATCATGTAAATTTTCTTTTAAACAACAATCACATATGACTGTCAATAATATCATAAGAGAGAGAAATTACTTCTCTTAAACTTATTTATGCATTTCTGAAGTTCAAATTTTTATTTATGTAAAATTTATGTATTAGCATGTTTGGCATAATGATTATTAAACATTTTGGTTGAATAGTGATCTTTTTAAAGTATCATAATTTTTTTGGATTAACGAGTAATCTTTTAAAATTTTAGAAGAGATTAGCGGTGATGTTTGTATTTTTTATAAATATATACTTTTAAAATTGTACTGATAAATTAACTAATTTAATTATGATTTATAAAAAATAATATAAAATTTAATATTTTAATAAATATTGATGGTATCAGTAGAAATGAAATTTCAAAATTTATAATAATTCCTCATGTCATCTTATTTAAAAAAGTAATCATATTAGCATACAAATAACTCTTATAGTCCAAACCTTTAAGATAAATTAATGTATTAAGAAATGTAATAACACCATCAAGTTGTTAGTTATAATTTAAATAATACTGAAATGGGTTTTTACTCTCAATAAATTAAGAAATGTACGTTCATTCTTGTATTTACATTTTTTTAATAATGTTTAAAAATAAAAGTGGTTAATTTTAAGTTTCGTAAAATATATGAATTTTATTTTTATCTTATCTAAGATATAATTTTCATTTCTTTTAAATTCAAATAATTGATTTTATGCCCGACATCTATTCCAGAGTACACCAATAACATATATTTTATAAATTTTAATTCTTATAGAAAATGTATTATGTACCTAAGTGATAATGTTAAATTTTACCATTATCCAAGCTATATTTCATTTGCAAAATCATCTCTTCCAAAGCTTTTAACCTACTTAATCCTCAAATTTATCTCACTTTTTGTAAATAAATACATTTTGGTTACATTGATCTAAATATACCACTAATCCCCATTTTTGTGACCTTTTT
>Ga0214544_1002545_pt1 | contig 38288 bp, 19 predicted proteins | sample CNSS3metaG_FD_160074 | JGI IMG/M metagenome (GOLD analysis project Ga0214544, IMG submission 160074) | Root nodule microbial communities from cowpea collected in UCLA plant growth center, Los Angeles, California, USA - CNSS3 | ecosystem: Host-associated > Plants > Roots > Nodule | place: USA...
TTTATATATATATATATATATATATATATATATATATATATATATATATATATATATATATATATATATATATATATATATATATATGTGTGTGTGTTAGAAGTGAGTTTTAAGATTAACTCAACTTTAATGGGTGATTCGTTAGCGGTCCGATATCGAGTAAAATATCTAAGAAAGTTCACTAGGATGAGCTTTAGTCGATGTGGGACTTCCAACAATATGCTTAATAAAATTAATAACTTAGAGTTGTAAAATTTTATATATCGGTTTATATTGGTTAAAAGTTTAACCTATATTTGCATTTTATACATAAAATTCAATAATACAAAACTTTATAAGAATCGATTGCAACCGTGATTATTTTTCATTGGTACATTTTTAAAATATGTGTATTTTATATAATTATGCACTTTATCGTTCTCTTAATTAATGTTGTGTTCACTTTAGACCATAAATCCTGCGAGCACATGAGCAGGTATCATGCAGCACCACTTGAAAAGAAGCTATATATTACTTTTCCTTTTTAATATCTTTTTTCTATCTTTAACAAGTGTTTGATGCAATCCTTCCTTTTCCCTCTGTCACCTGTTTACACATGATACAATATTATATATACACTTGGATTTGTCACAAAGTTTCTAAACCACAAACTTTATCTATTTATACGTTTGTTGCTTTTTTTTTCCCTTTTGATAAGCATACACTAAAAAAAATAAATAATAAATAATTTTAGTGATAAAAACTAATTAGTTACTATATAAATCAATTTAAGAACTAATTTATAAGTTAAAAATTATTGATAATTAAAATAGTTTCAAAAAAATTATAATTTAACATTAATCAATACATATTAGTTTGTTCTCATCTTTCATGTGTTATGCATGTGTCTCATTATCTCTATTTCAAGTGGTAGAAAAAGCTCGTTGACATTTCTTCTTTTTTAGTATGACAGTGCATATAGGGATGGCAAAAATACACATGGCTGCAGGCATCTGAACATAAAATCTGCGACGGATAGTTGATGCGGGTAGCGAGTATCTTAATATCCGTTTATAAACGGGTCAGGTACGTGTATTATACTATTCGTCCTACAGGTACCTGTTACCCGCACAAAAATGAAAATGAAAATTTAATTTTTGTTTCATTAAGTTAAATTTAATTAAAACTAAAATTAAAATTTAATTTATATTTGTTTGTAATTTTATTTAAATTTTGTTTTAAAAAATTATAAATATCATTTTTAAATATTCGCAGGTACCTATGAGTATTTTTTAAACGGGTAACTAGCGGATAGATGGCTCAACCCAAAACATTAAGGCAATGAGTTTATGGATATTCATTCTTATATATGATGCTCAACTTTCTCATTTTTACTCAATGTGGGACTTAGACTCACACTTAGATTCTCAACACTATCCATGCTCGACCCAATCTGTTGTCATCTCTAAGGGCATCATATCTTGTAAAAGGCTAAAAACCAAAAGTTAAAATTTGTTGTACTATTATTCACTTAATTTGTTTGTAAATACTTTTTGCATGTTCCTTTATGAAAATATAATTGTCTTTTTTATATATTTATCTTTAATAGTATTTTATATATTATAATTTTTTATTTCATATAAAAATATATAGATATATCAACTAGAAAATATGAATCTGACTATTCAAAACTCTAGAAGTGGGGAAGAGTTGAAGCTTTAATTGCATCATAAAAAAAAGAACTATAGATAAATTTATAAAATTTTATAAAAATAGACAAGAAAAATAATTAGAAGATACAGGTGTGTGTTCTTTGAATAAGATAATAACAATATAGATCAATATAAACGAACACAACAATAGAGAAAGAAAAGTAGTTACTGATGAAGATAATTTTGATTCTCAAACTTATGATAACGAGGAGGAGATTGAGAGACTAAGTGATGATTCTACTCTTCAGGAAAATATATATGATCAAAGTCAAAGAATATTGATACAAATCTAAAAGATTTATTAGTAAAAGATGACCCTATTAAAACCACTAATATAGATTTAAATTCTCAAAGGATAAATATTATAAGCACTTGAAAAATGCATAAATCTTGAAAAATCTTTGAAATATGATAATTTGTTGGATTACATTTATTTGCATAATTAAATATCATAAAAGAATTTCTAGGATTAGAAAATGATAAATCAATAATAGATTGTTTTCCAAATGCATATACATATAGTCCAGGTTGAAGGTCAAGACAGGTCGTCCAAGACCAAAGGTCGAGACTAGTTGTCCCAGGTCAAAGGTCTAGATGAACGGTTGACGAGTCGTCATGGGGTGAAGGTCATGACAGGACGCCCCGAGCTAACGGTCTTGAGGGGTCAGCCTAGGCAGATGGTCGAGACAGATCGTTTTTGGTCGAATGTTGAGACAGCCTAACTTGTGATGAAGGTTATGACGGATCGACCTAAGCAGGAGGTTGACAAACTAACTCATGATGAAGGTCGAAACGAATAGGTCTGGATCAAAGGTTAGTTCGAGTTAAAGTTTTGACTTTATATTGATTATAACTTATATGTCTAATAATATATTTAAAAAATAATAATATTTTTTCATGTTTAAAAAAACTTATGGGTTAATCCTAACGACTCACGAGACTTTTATGGATATTTTAGTCGTATAAACTTTTTCAATGGGAACCATTTAGCCCTCTAGGCCATTTTGGCCCTAAACCAAGTTCTATGATGTGGTTCTCTATGTGGAAGTATGTTCAGCATAACACAATGAGATGCTTCTTCACTTTCAACATTTTATAAACCTTATTAGCAGCTATGTGAAGAGGAAATTCATCTGGAGTTACGTTTGGGTAATTTAATGTGTTTGGGTATGAGTTGAAAAATCGATTTTGATCGAATCGATTCAATGAACACAGAAACTAATATTATTTGTTTCTTTATGAATGTAAATTTCTTAATTTTATATTGAAAAATCAATTATATGTCAAGAAGATCACGCAACCAAACACACGCTTAGAAATCAAGACACAATCTCAAATTCAGCAATGAGGTGTACTTATTCAAGTCTGCTACATCTTGGCAATGGTTTTCTACAGAAAAAAAAAAAAAGTGCAAATTTCGTTATTTTGTTTGGATTAAAATTCAGTGGCACATGCCTACATGATACGACAAAATAGATTTGTCTGTTTTGAATGAGGTTGTTTCGTCTGTGATTTGTTTCTCTTGGATATATTTTGATTGTGATAGGTATGACACGATTAATTAGGAGGTCGCATTTCCTTCATATATGTGATGAACATAGATAATTTTTGTAGTGTTTTGATTTGTATTTTATTTCATGTATATTCGATGTCTATTTATTATAATATTAATATTAATTAGTTTATTTAAAAAAATCATGTCTGCAATTCATACACCAAGATAAGTTGAACGTGAAAAATTAGCTTTTTTCTTTCATTAGTAAGTAAATTAGTTTTACTTTCAAAAGGTATTTCTTAGATATTAGGAATAAAGTCCAATTAAAATATATAAGTGGGATATAATTATTAACATAAACTGATTCATTAATATAAATATTAGAGTTTATATATTTAATTTCATGTTATCTTCAATGGGAATAAGACTACATTATAATAAATAAATAAATCGGTTGTAATTTTCTATTGACCACGTATCAAAAAGAAGTTCTTCAAACAACATTACAAATCTTGATCTCGTACCACTTCAATTATGATAAATCCGCAAATCTTAGTGTTGTAATTGTAACCACAATTGGAGCAATAATTGTTTGCATTCAAATATAAAACAATTCAAATCATGGCCGCACACAACACTTATGTAGTAAAAATCTGTATATTGCAAATCTTAAATTGTTGTAAAAATCGTAATGGCATTGTAATTAATATGATAAATTTAAAAAATAAGATTTTTTTTTATCAGTAGTGACAAATATATTAATCAAAAATAATGGATTAAATCAAATACATGCCCAGAATAATATGTAGAAAAAAACAATAAAAATAACAATATTACTCTTTTCCATATATGGCACTATAAACCGTTCTTGTCATCATTACATTAAAGATCAACCTCTTCATCAAATACTAAATTTTAAGTCACAATTCATATTTTATAATAGTCCTAATAAAATTTAGAAATGGACTTAGAAGTGGTTGATTTGGTGAGTTTAAAAAATGATGTCACAACGAAAGCCGCAACAACGAACTAATATCTACTATTAACCTATCACGTGTCTAATCATTTTCCCTAAACACTAAAGAAGTATTAGTTGCATCTAAACAAAAAGCTATTACAAATTTAAGCCAAATTAACCAATTCATGTTGTGCAAAATGTAATAATTATGCTTTTCAATTTATATTGAACAAAAGAGATTAAATTTAAAGTTACATTTCAGACTAGATACAAACAATAATACCAAAAAGAAAATACTCATCGATAACTATTTGTGATACGAGCCAAATTTTTAATTAAGATGCAATAGTAAAGTGAATTTTAAGTCCAATTAACCTTATAAAAGTGTTTTGTAAAAGTGAAGTTTGCATCCACTTATATACTATAAATTTATCTTATTTTAAGTCGATGTAGGACTTCCAACACACTTCTCTCACACTGTAGTTGTTAGGAATTCAAGTATGAATCTAAGTCCCACATTAAGTAAAAATAGAAAGTTGAACATCATATAAAGATGAAGACTCATAAACACATTGTTTTAAGGTTATGAGTTAAGAGTTGTGTCAATGTGTGGATTGGACTCATGTCTCATTGGTGTTATATCTCTCCGGTGATCCTCTCTCGAAAGATATTTTAAACATAATTCAACTTCACAAAATTTACTTATAAGATAAGATTTGCACTCACTTATATATTTATAAATTAACCTTATTTATAATTTATATAGAATTTTCAACAAAGTTTTCTCTTTGAAATTTTGTAAATTTTTTATTCAAATAAAAATAAATCAATACTAGTCATTCCCGATACACGAATTTAATAGTTTAATTTTTTTTTTTAATCATATAATATCAGTACGTATATATGTGTCAAAAGCTGAGTGAAAGTTGATGGAACCAAAACTCTTGACACATGCACAAGTGAGCATTAGGAGTACGTGAAAGGAGGGGTCACAAATTAAAACTTTTTGTTCTTCGCGATACTTGTCTATGCACGCAGGACTTTTGGTAGCATAATAATAATAATAATAAGGTGCCATTATTGATATCATGCCTCAAGCCAAGGGAAATTATTGGTTAAAGTTTATCTCACAATAATTTTTTTTTGTTTAATTTTATTTAGTGGAAAAGTGGGGGAATGTAAAGAGAAATGAAATTGGGCACTTTTTGAAAATCGTCATTTAGCTTCTCCTTTATAAAAGCATACGTAGATGTCGTTTATGAAGTGTCATAACTTTCCCTATGAGATTGGAAGGGGCAACCTTGAATGAATAGTGTAGTAATTGACTTACACAAGAAATTTTGTTATTGATATATAAAGTATGTATAAAGAATCCATTAGCCATCTAAATATAAATTAAATGAATAATATATAAGAAAAACAAAACTCATAAACTTAAAATTTTACAATTTTATATTAAAAATAGTGTCAAAATTTTAATATGTACAACTTATATCTGAGAGATGATTAATATTCTAATCTATTTAATACCATTTAAAGATTATATTTTTAAAGTATGTAGCATACATTCTTTTTGTTAAATAGTATGTAGCTAGCTATAACTTTTCATTTTCTCGAACAAACAAGATAAGGTTATTACAATAAATGATTTAGAATTAAAATCATGTGAGGAAGTGGATATGTTTCTAAATTTGGTACATTTGCTTCAATTTTAATTACTTCAAAGTAAAGGGACATATAAGATTATACAAATGAGGATTTGTAATTAGATTAAGTACAAATTACTTGGATTCAAACCTATACACATCGCATGAAAGGAAAGTTAACTAATTGAACTAACTTGTTTCGGTATTTTGCTTAGTGTACAATATACTTTTTTTTTCACAAAAACTTTTATTAATTATTTTAATATCTCAATAATTTCTTCAGGAAATTTACTTTATAGACAATTATTCTTAAAGGCACGAAACACAAGAAAATAAACAACAAAATATAAAAATTTATGTGATTCGACATCTTTTGTCTACATCCGAGAAACTAGCAATGTATATTAACATGTTACGAATTTTATAAATAAATTTTAAAAAACTTTTCTCATCACAATTTTTTTTAGATAAACCTAAGTGATTTATTTTTCCATTACAATCCCATCATCTGTCTACCTCAATCTTTCAGGGTGCCTATTAAAATTAGTATATCTAAAATTTGTTAGTGTTTTTAATGCATTTACTAAACATATAAATTTGGTCACGAAAGTAACTTTATTACTTTTAAATTAACATCGTTGACAAGTAATCATCCTAATCACATGTTTTTAGGTATCTTACATGTTAAAACTAGTATATGAACAAGGTTAATTCAAAAGTAACATCGAGACCTAACTCGCATATTTAATTAAATAATGGGAATTAAAAATAATAAAACGTTTGGAGAATATCAATTTCAACACGAGTTAATTTAGAGTAAACAAATATTTAACCCATTTTCGTCCAAGTTTTAGTTCAATATGATATTTTAAAATCAAATAATTTATTAAAATTATAAGGAAGATAAAAGTCATTAATTAAAATAAAAATAAAGAGAAAATAAATGTTATTTTATTAAAAAATTTATATGAGAGTTAGATGTCATTTTAATATTAAATAAGATCAATTTTGGAGACATTTGTCCAATTTTCTCATAAAATAACTAAATTTCAGTTTTTTTAAGTGTTTGGCTAATATACTTATTTTAAAAGTAAATAGTTTTTTCTTATTTTAATAAACAATTTCCATCCACTTCTTATTTTAAAATATGTTAATTAAAAAACAAAAATGGCTTAAATTTTTATAACAATCGGCCTCTTTTCTTCCTGTTGACTTTTCTTCCTGTTATCTATTTTCTAATTGCAAAAGGAGTTATAAAAATTGAGTAAAATGGGTTTGTACGGTAATTGTTTATAAAAATAGATTTCAGTTGATAAAAAAAAATTACTTGCATATGTTTTTGAACCAATCATTCTAAAAGGTTAAAAAAGAAGTTATTTTTAGAAAAACCACAGAATAACTTTTTGATGTTTCATTTATTTATTTGTTTTAAGAAACGTTATAGACACAGTGTCACCAAACCAAACTTCTTCTTTTTTAATTTTCCTTTCTAAAACATTTATTAGAAGTTATTTCACAAAACAAATTTGAAAATATAAAATCCAAAACACAATCAAACAATCCACCAAGATAGCATTTCGATTAATTTAGATTCTATGGTGGATTTCTGATACTGTGTCTATGTTATGCTTTTAAAATATATTAAATATTAAAAATTTTAATATATGTATATTTTAGAGACACAATGAAAAGACAACACCAAAAGTTATTAGAAAATCTGGACTTGATTTCAATTGTTAATAACATCACTTTTTTGACATGATTTACAACAATTAGTTTGTAAAAAAAAAAAAATCACAACATTTTCTATGAATAGAAACAATTTAAGTTGAACATAAGAAAATGAAATTCATTAGTGTAACGCGAACGAGGAAGATGCGCAATTTTATCAATAAATTGATAATAAAAAGTGTACTTTGAACACAACAAAAATATATATATTATGTGTATGTATATCCACACGTAAGTGGTGACAAGAAAAGAGGAGGAAGGGATGACAATGTTGTTAAGGAAAGTGGGAGTTGTGAGCTAATAAAGTTCTTCCTTTCTTCTTTTTCATATTTCGTGGAGGAACGTTGTTTCCCTTAAATATTCACACCATAATTGTTAGCATAAAGAAAGAAACGAGAAACCAAAAAAGAATGAGATAAAAACGAGTGATGTGACAAAAAAAAAAATGTCTGTGAGAAGAGAACTGAACGTAACTTTATTTTTAATGCATTATTGATTTTTAAACGCTGTCACACTCACTCATTTTTGTTGGAGTGGGAACGTAGCGAAGTTAGCAAGTTGACGGTTCAGAGAGTTTTCTAATCAAAGAAGAAAAAGTAAAAGTTGTGATTAGTTTTATTTACTGTAGCTTTTAAATTTCATTTTGTTATCTTTGGCCCAGCATTGCTTTTATAATTTGTTTGCATGCGGGGGAAGAATAATAAGGATTCTATTAATCAAGCAATTCAGTTACTGAGTTTTCACATCTATATATCTATATATCTATATATCTATCTATATATATTCAATTCTGAGCATCAACTGAGAGACTTTCTTGGAGTAACCAAATTCCGAGGTTGCATATTCTATCGAGCTAGCTGGCTATCTATATAGGTTGGTGTATGTTCTTCAATCTGCAACAGTAGAGTTAGTGTTTCGTTTGCTTCCAATTTTGGTTCGTTGTCGTTTTGACAAACAGCTTGGACTCAAGTGGGTCAAAACTAGTACCACTTTGGCTGATTGCTGTTTAGTTCTAGAAAAAATTTCATGTCATGCATGACGTTGAATTTGCTATGACAGAATGAATACGACGGTTTTGATTGTCTGAGTTAAACTAATTAACTTTATTTTAATTGGGGGGTTTTCTGCGGATCTTTTTTCTATTTTCACCTGCTGACACAAAAACTCTAGTGTGAATCTGGTTAGAGGTTCAGAGTTTTATTTTACAAGCAAGATTTTAGCACCATTTCTGTTTTTCCTGCACATGGCAACATAGATGCTATTTTTGTTGCTGCAAACTGCTGATACTGTTACTCTTTTATTTATTTTTGGGACAGAGGAAGAGAGTATTTGAAGTTTTTGAGCTATTGGAATCAGAATTAGGATTGTAGAAGTAGCGGCATGTCTCTTGTTTGGTGATAAGTGGCATCAAACTAATGTTTTTGCAGAGAACTCTTCTTTTATCATTTGATTGCAAGAGATAAATGAAAATGGACATATACGAGCCATTTCAGCAAGTTGGCATGTGGGGTGACGGCTTTAAAGTTGATGGTGGCCTGAATTCAATTGCTTCCCCAATATTAATGGTTGACACTAATGTCGAGACCAAGGTGAGGTTTTTTTCTGGTGGGTTAACTTCATTTTATTTGAAAACTAGACTACAAGTCTAAGAGATTTTTGGATCTGAATTCGAATTCTCCAGTCTGAATATATTCCCCAAGAATCAAGAGAGCCTTCTGGAGCCGATCAAGAGACCACAGACAAAGATGTTAACAAGGTGATGAAGTTTCTTCAAGGCATGGCCATTGAAATGTTTTCTTGTCTCTTCTTTCGTTGTAAATTTTGTAGTACTAGGATGTTTTGTCAGTGGCAGAAGAGTTCTCTACTTTGCTGTTGTGTACTTGTCTGTGTCTGATAACCGCCTGTTATGAATGTTTAGATGAGAAGACGTTTAGCTCAGAATAGAGAGGCTGCTCGGAAAAGTCGATTGAGGAAAAAGGTAGGATGAATGAAGTTACAAAAGGTAGCCAGAATCTGTCTTCTGATTGTTCCTTTTTGTTCTCCATAGGCGTATGTTAAACAGTTAGAATCAAGCCGTACGAAGCTCATGCAATTGGAGCTGGAAATTGGGAGAGCAAGAAAACAGGTGAACCAAAACTCTAAAATCACCAACACCTTTAATCTTCCTTTCTTTTATCATGTGAAGTTTATACCAAAATTTCTACTTGCAGGGTCTGTACATGGGCACTGCATTAGATGCCAGCTATATAGGATCAACATCAGAAACAATAAACCCAGGTTTGTGACTCTTTCTGTAGAAATTTTTCCCTTTGTGTTTGCAGCACTGTTAAATTCTTCTTAGTAGTCCTTCTGTTACATGAAACAGTTATTGTAGCATTCGAAATTGAATATGGACAATGGGTTGAAGAACAACACAGGCGGAATGAAGAGCTTAGACATGCATTTCAAACTCAAGCACCCGATGTTCAGCTGAATGTAGTGGTTCAGAGTGTCTTGAACCATTACTCAAATCTCTTCAGAATGAAAGCAGATGCTGCAAAGGCTGATGTTCTGTATTTACTCTCTGGTGTGTGGAAAGCATCAGTGGAGCGCATCTTCCTTTGGATTGGAGGGTCCCGTCCATCACAACTTCTAAACGTACATTCCCCACACTAAATCTCATTTTGATAATGTTTTTGTACAAGGGGTGGTGCTTTACATGTTCATGGTGCGGTTTAGATGTATTAAAACTCAATAAAACAAATCACTTAGCCTTTTTTGCAGATTATCGTACCACAACTTGAGCCTTTGACTGATCCACAAATTGTTGGTATTAACAATCTCCGCCTATCATCTCAGCAAGCTGAAGATGCTCTTTCACAGGGTTTGGAAAAACTTCAGCAGAGTTTGGTCCATGACATGGCAGTTGATCCATTGGGTGTAGGAAACTTCGGACTTCAGATGGCTCTTGCTATTGACAAATTTGAGGCACTAGAAGGTTTTGTAAACCAGGTAACTGCATGCCCTTTTTTGTAACTTTTTTTGAGATAGTACAGATAAAACTTATATGAAGTTCTCTAAATACTTTCAGTATTGCTCTCTATCTTGAGGTAAAACTCTAATGCTGATAAAATCTTCACCCAAAAACATGCAAGGAATAGTACATTGGAAATTCTTACAACTTCAAATTTACTAATTCTGACCCATGAATGCCATATTTGGTCATTTGTAACACTGTGATGAAGAACTGAAATGCATTCTATTCTCCACAGGCAGATCACCTTAGACAACAAACTCTGCTTCACATGTCACGCATCCTCTCACCTCACCAAGCTGCTCGTGGCTTGCTGGCTCTTGGGGAATACTTTCACCGTCTTCGCACACTTTGCTCTCTTTGGACTTCTCGTCCATGTGAACTTCCCTAGTTTAGTTTCCCTAACTCAGGCTCCTAGTACTCCACAAATAACCGAAGGTTGCTCCTTAAAGGAAGAAACATGTACCTCCTACTGCATAACTTCAACGGGATTATCTGTTATGTGCTCTGCGAACTGTTTCTGAGTTTTGGATATTAATGTATGATTATGAAAGTTAGTGTACTACCATGAAGCAAATTATGTGATTTGCTGCTGTAGAGAGTATGATTGTACATAAACAGTGTATCATCTTAAGTGCTATATCATCATGAGAAACTTTCTGCTATCTTGAAACAAACTTTATTACTTTACTTTGAATTTATCTCTTTTGTTTATTGTACGTGAAAAGTAAAGAAAACAATAATTTCAATTATATGGCTATACTATACAGGAGGCATTTCAAAATTTTAAAATATATGATCATAATATAAATTGATAAGAAAAAGGTAGAGTATACATGTATTTAGTTTTTACACATGTAATTTAACTACAAGTTATTGTGTAATAAATTTACTAATTTTCATATGATCATTTAACGTGCAGTTTATTTATGATTTTTTTTAATCAATGTTTGTTTATTGTACTATCACAATAAAAAAATTTAAAAACTTAATTGATAAAAATTCAGAATCAGTAACTCTAGTCCACAAGTTTCCCGGGAAAAATATTCGCGGCTCTCATTCACCAAAAAATGAAAAAAGAAAATCATTATTTCATCTCTAAGAAGAGTTGCAGAGCAAAACTTTGAAGATTCTGTGAGATTCATGAGTGTTAGTTATCGTTGAGGGGCCCAGAACCTCTTTTCTTCGTTCACGTCTTCCACTACCTACAAGAAAGGGTTTTGTGCTTGTAACTCGAATTGGCACCGAGTGGAGAGTTTCAAAAATCAGGGGGAAACTATGAGCAATCTGAGAACCCTCTGTAGACCTCATACGGTGTTCTCTTTTATTAGTTGCAGACACCAGTTTCGATCTATTTCGTTTCCAAACCCTAATTGGAAGCCCCGTTTGCCGACGCCGTTTTTGTACTCTACAATCGGTTCTTGGGGTTCGAATCCATGGTTTCGCGTGAATCAGAGGAGAACTGTGGCCAAGGCATCGAATTGGACTGAACAAAAATCCCCATATGAAACTCTTGGTAATTTTTACTTTCAAGTTTGTTGACAATTCGCGTTACTGAGAAAATGGGGAAAAGAAAACCGGCTTTGAGGTAAAAAAGGATTCTTAGAAAGAGAAGAAATGATGGGTAACGCTGAAATCGAAATTTCTTAAGCCCTAATCAAGTCAACTTTTTTCATAGGAACTTACTGCAGAAGAAAATAAAAGATAAAATTATTTAAACTTCTTTCATTAACTCAACATGTTTTTTTTTCTGCTACAAGTGTTTAGCGAGAATCTAAGCTTTAGGAGTGGAAACGAATGTCTTTTTTTCTGTAGGAAGAGAATAGAGATGGAAAATTCCTCTACATACTTGTTTGACAGTTCCTTCTCCAATTGTCTGGTGAACAACAGAATTGGAAGGAGATGCTGATGAGGAGCAGATAAAAATTGCTTACAGACGCTTGGCCAAATTTTATCATCCAGATGGTGTGTACCTCCATCTTAGCTACTTGCTTTCATGAAGTGTCATTTGAAATGTATCTATCAATTTGATATTTAACTTTGCTGGTTGTGGTGGCCTGATGCTATATCTTGCAGCAATATATTATTATGTTCATTCAAGATGAAGCCAGGCAACTACTTATAAGTTATGATTTTGAGTTTCTACATCTTGTTTCAAATGCTAGTCTTCTGGAACGTGGGAAATATTTTGTTTTTCTTCACAAGAATGTTTCTATGAAGCAGTTATGGCTAGTGACTGTTTCTTCAACTGTGTGCCACACGACTTAGTTGTGAAACAGCTTTTCTCTGCTGGTATTGTTTATAAAAGTGGAGTATAATCTCTTGATCAAGACGTACTAACTCTGTTTACTTTACTCTTTAAGTCTATGATGGCAGAGGTAACCTTGAAGAAGGTGAAACATCAGAAGCTAGATTCATCAAGATTCAAGCTGCTTATGAATTGCTTATAGATGGAGAGAGGCGAAGACAGTATGATATTGATAACCGGGTGAACCCTATGAAGGTAATAGTTTTGCGGCTGTTTATTATCAGTTGTTGACTGGTCACACCTGTTCATTTAGAATTCTAATTTACACTTGTTTGTACTTCTGAACGAGTATGGATCTTGTTATATGGTATTTTAAGTGGATCATAATATGTTGTTGTTCCTAGTATCAAGCGTGAACAAATTCTTTTGAGCAATAGTGTTGATGTATTACCTTCAATTTCTCCTATTTTTAAGGTGGTCAGTAAAACTATATGTTTTATATGAACAGAAAACATAACGTTAATTAAGGTGGTCAGCAATCTCCAATGTCTCCTATTTTTAAGGTGGTCAGTAAAACTAATATGTATGAACAGAAAACATAACGTTAATTAAGATGTATCTACCATATGAACTGTTTGGCAACCATAATCTTTAGATGTTAATTGATGTTAATGAACAGTCAAAACCGCTTCAGTTTTTAATCCTTTAGGAAGGAAAGAACTTCATTGAATAACTACTTTTTCACCTATGTGTACAGAGAATATACTTCTCATGTTCTGTTTTCCAATTTCTCGTCAGTATAACATCTAAAGCAGAACAGCGCCTCTGATTCTCCAAGCATTGTTTTTACTATCTTTTAAAATGGATAATAATGGATGTACACTTCTGTAATTAGAATATGTTTACTTTTCTTATTCTTGACCACTGTGCTTCTTTGTTTTCTTCAGGCATCTCAGGCATGGATGGAGTGGCTTATAAAAAAGCGAAAAGCTTTTGATCAGCGGGGTGATATGGCAATTGCTGCTTGGGCTGAACAGCAACAGCGCGAGTTAAATCTTCGCGTGCGTCAACTTTCTCGTTCAAAGGTATTGTGGTATGCTTGAAAATGTTGCCATCTTAATGTAATGTAGGCTTGAATGGTTTGTCAAGAAGACTAGGTCAGAGTTTTGTCAAATTTTCTTCCAACCATAATCAACATTACAACCTGGTTTTCTTACGTGAAGTAAGTCCGTCACTTCCATGTTTGAGTGAACTTAAACTATAAATGATCCTAGCTTGGTATATAACATGGCACATCTGTTTTTCTCTGGAGAATGGGTGTTGGAAAGAATCAGTATTATCACATATTTCATCTGTTCTCTGAGCAATGTTCCAATTTTTTCTATGCATCTAATTGGAATTATTTTACATAATCTCAGACTGATCCAGACGAAGCTAGGAGGATTCTGGCAAGAGAGAAGAAGGCCTCGGCCGATTATTACTCGAATACCCTTAAAAGGCACACACTTATACTGAAGAAGAGAGATTTGATGCGAAGAAAGGCCGAGGAAGAAAAGAAGAAGACTATCAGCCGGCTCTTGGCAGCAGAAGGTCTTGAACTTGATGATTCAGATAGTGATGAGGCACTCTAGTCAACATAGGGACTTTCTTTCCACAAACCAATACCTAATATTTGATTCAAATACCTTGATGTCTCCCTCAGCAAATCCAATTATTTTGTAATTATTGTTCACAAAAGATATATGTACATATATTTATTATTTTAATCTCAAATGAGAAGCTGGTTTTTCAGTTGTATTATATCACTATTATGATGATCCGAAATTTGGAGAAGTCTAAGATAACTAGTAACGTTCACCTTAGATTTCTGTCCACTTTAAGTTGTTGAATACTATTATGCATGTTGAAAGTTAAATTCCTTTTGTTTGTTCATCTTGGGGAAAGAAAGTGAAGGATTAATTAGACGTCTTCGGATTTTTTTTTTTTCTTTGTGGTCTGCGGAGAATAGTTAATTTATATTTACAGGAGTGAATGATTGACATTTTTGCGAATTGTTTAATTTATTTAAATAAATTCTATGGAGAAACTTCATCAAAAAATTAATTCTGTTCTATTTAAGAATAAAAAATCTGCCATTTACTTAAAAACGGAAAAGAGCTTGCATAGGCAAGAAGTGTCAACTCGAATCGTGGATTATGTGAGTGCACATTCTAATGACCAACCAACAAAAAGAATGACATAATTTTGTGTTTTTCTGTTAATTCACTTTTTTGTTTTTGTCTTCGTAAGTAAGATTTATACGTGAACAAAAACCAAATAATGGATGTTAATCCTAGGAAAATAACAATGTGAAAGTGTAACATATGTAATCTGTCTTAATGTTGGGGGAATGAAAAATAAAACATGCTAGCTAAATTAAATCAACTAAGAATGATTTAAATGCAATGCATGAAACTAAACATAATGCAGAAACTACTCGTAATCAGGGAGCATGATTTTCTACATGAACAAGATGATGCAATGATCTCTAAAACGAATTCTAATGCATGGAAATTATGTTTGAACGCTTAAAATGCAAGTTAATATGTAAAGAAACACATTCTACCAATTAAAACTAAGTAAAACAATGCAGAACTATGAAAACGAAATTTGTTTTATGAAATGCCAAAGAGAAAACCTAATTTTCACAAGGTGTCTGACAAAATGACTAAGTGAAAGCAAAATGTGTTTTATCCAATAGAAATGCTTTGAACACATTCATATACCTAAACCTACTTATGATATGAATGCAGAACTGTCTAACAATGTAAAATTCACAAAATCCCAGATGAAAACCAAATCTGGAAGCAAAACCAGTGTATCAGCATTCAGCTTATAACAGCAAATGTGCATCACTATACAGAACTCTCTTGAATGGTAAAATGCACATGCAAACATATTTAAATTCATCATATTTAACAACTGGAACATAGAATTCATCAAAATAAACTGCAGAATTGAAATTCCTAATTCTAACCAAGCATGTAACCTAGACTAACAGAATTTTAACTGCCAAAACTGTAAAATCTGAATTAAATCTGAGTTATAATGATTGCAACGTGTTTATTAACAAGAAAGCATGTAATGGAATGTAAATTTGATGAAAAACAGATTAGAGAATCAAAAATCATTTAACAGGTTGACTATCAGCGTAGCTGGCAAAGTGTTTGTTTGTTCTAAACCAGAAAGTGAAAATGCTACTCAAGTTCATTTAACTCTCAATCTTGTTTGCTAAGGTTCATTTCTGAATTCCTTAGAATATAAAGATCACTTTGGATTCACTACTATCTCAGCATGAGTCCATGACTGAGTCTAGTATGGTGCAAGAATGAAAATCAAATGTTCAAAAGTGGAAAATTCAGATTCTGACTTAATAGTAAGAAAACAGGTTTGAGGCATTGAATTGAAATTGCAATTGAATAGAAACAAAGAGAGTAACAGAAATGATAAAGCAATTCAGAGAACAAAGTAGTAGAACATAATTGAAAGTAAAACTGACTTGAATTGAATGAATGTTGATAGAATTACAATGCACTGAAACTCTTGGAAGCCTAGCTCAATTTGGAGTCTGAGACCACCTATTTCTTCAGAGAAAAGCTATTCTAAAACTGAGAAATGTAAAAATCTGATTCGTCCTTTTTGAAAGTTTCAGATGCAAACCTTTTATATGCTTCTAAGAATCCAAACCTCGAAAACTGGAAAACAGCCTAGAACTAGTCATATTAACTGCCAATAGCAAGTAAAAATTATGTATAAACTACCTAGACTAGCCTAGTCTATCTATACAAATGACCTAAGTAGCAAGTAATCTAATTCAGCTTCTCTTCTCCTCCACTGGCTGGTGCAGGTAATATATGAATGCAGAATCTGACAATTGGAGTCCCAACCTCTAGTAACAGGTTGCTGCTACTGGTCCAGCAGGTTTCCCTTCCTCATGTTCAGCTTGTTCAAGAGTCTTTTGTTCATTTCAGCTTCTTTATTCACAGGGTGGTGCAGTTTGCAATGACAATTTCAATTCCATCTCTTCAGCTCTAACTTGATCCAGCTGGTCACACCAATAATGAGTAACTCAGCTCAGCTCTTCAACTATACACCGAGACCAGATTTCCTCAAATTCACTGGATCAGAATTGTTAATTTCCACAGCACCTAAAAATCAAAAACTAAACAACAAAATTGTACTTCAAAAGATAAAGAATAAAGCTCAATTAAGCTACTAACTAAAACTAAACAAATACACTAAATCACGAACTAAAATATATACTACAAATAGAAATCAAAATCAAAATTTTATTTATTTACAAGACTAGAAATTTACTATACTAAGAACTGAACTAAAAATATGTCTAAAAACACTTAGTTAAAGATTTTAAGAAGAACTAGTATTTAAGCAATCAAAACTAAATCTATTCTAAAACTAAGAGTTTAAGAACAAAATATAACCCAAAGAGATGCATTTAACTAAGAAAAACTCAATCAAACCGAGACTCATCAATACGCCATGGTAAGTTCCACGTTTGTCATGCCATGGTTAATATTTCACCAAACATAATCGCTTTGCTGTTTCTTAATGGTATCTGTTCATCTTAAACTATTAAACTAATGGTAAAAGCAAAATTTGTGCCAAAGTATCAATTAATATGACAAAAGGGTAGTCCAATTAACGATAAGAAGAATCACAAGTAAAATACAAAATTTATAAATAACTGCAATGTGACAAAACTATGGTTAGAACTGTCGTTTTCTGTTACATTTCCTTTCTTCTATAGCCCTGTGCTGTATCCATACTGTCTAATTCTTCTCCCTTTTATGCATGTTGATGACTTATTGATGCAACGAATTTTAGTGCCCGGAACTGCAACTACGAGTAGCCAAAGTCATTCCCTAGATTCATCTACTGGGATGCTCAATGTAAGTGGCATGTTTCTCTGAAAGAAGTTTAATCAGGGGATTCTCTACATCATTATCTGACAGATTCTTATCGCGCTTAACTACAACATTCTCAGCACTGGTGACAACCACCACTTGCTCCTTGCGAGATGAGAGTTCATTTGCAACTACTGCATCCATCTTGTACTTTTCAAGAGCTGCACTAGCCTTCTTTAGAAGAATGTTTGAATCTGTCTCTAACTGTCAGACAACGAAGAAAGGTAAATATTAGCCAACACAAATACTATTTCTCATTATGTCATTTCATTCTATGTTTGGACGTCTGTTTGGCAAAAAACAGCAAAATAACATCACTAACGTGAATACCTGATCACTCTACTATCAAGAGATATTTTGATACTCTCAAAGAAATGCCAACTATTTTTATTTCTACAAATCTTAGAGAAAAACATAGACAAAAGTGTATGTTTCTATAACTTTGGAAAGGACAGTCTTTGATATGCAAGGTACTTTTCTTTTTGTTACTGTTTGCTTACGACTGCCTAAGGACTAAAAATATGGAAAGTTACAAGTCAAAAAAAGCAAAGATTTCAAGTTTCCCATTAGAGGATGCACTCTATACTTGAAACTTCTCATTTCTTGATTACTTGATCATTCAGAGCAATGATTAACAAAACTGTTTTTCAAAGAGAAAAAGATGGCTTTTGATCATTATTATTTTTTTCCGAATACCATCAATACCTTGAAAGATATGCAGAAAGCAAGAGGAGCCCAATCATTCCTGAGCACCGACAACATTTTTGGCACATTAACTAGTTTCACATCTAAGAGGTGAGATCCTGACTGAATTTTGTGCTCTACCTGCAGGATTAATATACATCAAGATAAACATTACCAAGTAAATATTTTCTGAAATGCAGTAACTCCAACCTAGCATTATAGGGCAACTTTTATTTTAATTATCAACCACACAATACTTCGATTTTTCTTCAAAGTGCATCTTCCCATTTTAACATCCCTCGACTGTAATTTATCCAAAAAAGGCACAGAAATTTTAAAGTTCCACACACTTTTGGCACATGTGAAAGTTATACTACTGACACAAAAGCTACACGCAATTGCTTAAAAGTTATACTACTGACACAGAAGCAAAGCTAGGAAGTATGTGACATTCCCCTAAGTTTACACGTGAAGCTACACGCAAATTCTCTATATAATATCTCCTGTACAAGTATTATATTTGATTCAAGCAGCGATGGAAATATCTTCATATTGATAAGTTATTGTTCTTAACCAGCTACACAATCATTCAAACCAATGTTAAAGACAAAACTGCAATAAAACTTTCACGGAATGATGAATCAACATAACATATTTATACCATTTCCTTCCAAGGAACGTAATAGTCAGACGCTGCAGCAGCAAGATAGAACATTGCACGTGGGCCAATACACCTCAATGACACTGCAATAATTTGTAACATCTGCAAAATCAAGAAAAGTAACAATGACAAAACAGCACTGACAAATGTACTGATTAAACACCTAATAAAAGTTATAATAAAACATGTGGCTCTCTCTCTTGCAATCAGACCAACACATGAAAATCAGAAGACACAATAATTCGATCCACCTCCTCAACATTGGTTGCATCAAATCAAATGAACACTTACAATTTACAAGCATTGACTAGAGCTAACCTGGAGATACTCAAATATGGTGTTGAAATGCAGTTTCAACAAGAGACCACCTGTCACTGCCTGCAATAGAATGAAAACCCAAATGAGGCTATAACTATACCAAATAATTTGAACCTGATGCACCATAAATTGAAAAAATGACATGAAATCATGGAAAATAAGATAAATGAAGAGCACAAAATCCAATCTCCATGTCATACAGTGTGATGATCCACGACAGCCCTCTTCACTGCTTCCGAATAAGTCTCGCAAACTGAAGTATAGAACAGAATTTGCCAAAATCAGGATAACTCCAGGAGTTTGTATAAAATAGCAATCGAAGGGGAAAAATTTGAAGTACGTCTGCTAATTGGCAATGCCACAAGATAACCAATGAAATTAATCTGAGTGGACTTCATCTGAGAAATAGAAGGAAAAAAAAAAAAAACGATGCACGTTTTGTAGGTTAATTAAATATGTACACTTTTTTCTAGCCTTCGATGAATCATAATAATTTTATCTTTTTGTTATGGTGCGAGAAGAGAAAAAAACAGAAACTTATAACCTTGAATGTTCGACTCATCGGTGGGCTTGAAGCATTCAAGTAAAGGATCATCAGGAAGGGATCTACAAAATGGCTGGAAACTTCCCCTGCATACATTATCTATTGTTGATCACCAATTCATAAAACAGAAGAAAATACTACTTCCCAGGTCCAGAAACTCACTTCCGGTTAAGAAAGATAACAGCATATCCAGCCTTCAAAAAATACCTACAACACAACCGCGAACATGTTCTTCTCAATAGAATTAAAACAAATATTTATACAAGAACAAGACAATGCAAACCGCAACGTACTCTGTGGATGTGGCCCCTCTGTGACCCGAACTGAAATTGTCAACGTACCGAACACAACGTTGTTCCAACGGAGCAGTGGTGCCACCAGAAGTCACACAAACAATTCTCCTCGCTTTCCCATTTTCTGGAGAAACCAAAATCCACCACACATCATTTACAGGAAGCACACAAAAGGAGAAACACAACACCAAATGTAGTAACAGACAACTCACCCGAAGGAGAAGAATTGCGTTGAATGAACTGATCCAACTGTTGAGTTATTCCATCACTGTTCTGCAAAGGAGGAGCAGAATCAAAAAAGGCTTTCACTTCTGCTTCAAGGGTCTCACCTGGAACTTCCAATCCCTTTGTTGCATCCATCATAAATTGCACACAATCCTGTCCCTGAATGGATTGTCTTTTATTAAATATTCCCCATCATCCAAAAATCTTAAATTGAGTAAAACTAAATAAGAGAACACTGGAATGAAACAAAGAACGAAAAAATTCACATCAGAAAACCCTAACAGTGCGTAATTTTGATTGTGAATAAGAGAAAAGTTTGAAGTTGAGATAACTAACGAAGCAGAGAAGATAGGAATTAGCGACAGGTAGTGAAGGTGAAAGTTTTACCAAAGGTGGTGCGTCTTATAGTTGAGGCATTTGCTTGGTGGGACTATTTTATTCCCAACAATAATAACAGAGAACTATATTGGGTGCTTCCTAATAAAAGCGAATTAAACACATAAAGGATTTGTAATTAAAAGTGAATATAATTAGTTGGATTTGGTATTAAGATGATGAAATTATAAATTGATTTGTGGGCTAATAAATCCTATGCTTAGACCCTTAGTCTACGTTTTGGCTTCGCCCCTTCTCCCCCTTCTCTTCTCTTGCACATAAATTAATGTATTGGCTCACTTTAACGTCAGCATTTCTTTCTTTGTATAACATGTACTATAATATAATATAATATCAATTTTGGATTTTTTTATTTTTTTATAAATTATATATATATATATATATATATGATTTTTTAAAATATTAGTTAATATATTTTAAAAATTGATGGAAATTAAATTGTGTGTCGATTTATTTCTTTTGTAAAACATAACATTCAATGTTAATAAATAATAAAAAGTAAAGTTAAATAAAATAAAGAATACAAATATTTAGGTTTAACTAATCTCTTAAAAGTCCAAAAATGTCAAATTGAGACTAAAAAATCGGAACTAAATTGAGATTAACAAAAAAATGTAAGGTGAATTCAACATTTTTTTACGAATACAAGAAAAAAAATAATTAACCAGGTATTTATTAAGATATTTTTTATTTTATTTTTGTCTTTTTAGTTTTTCACAAATTATACTCATTACTCACTCTTGTTGCAATTGAAATCGCGACGGGATGGCAAACGAAGAAAAAAAAATGATTTTGAAAAGAGATTTGAAGTCGTTACCATATTTATTTCTGGAAAACTATGTAAAACATAAAAGATTAAAATACTCTGTTGGTCCTCGTTTTTGTAGCAAAATCTCAATTTGGTCCTCGTATTTTTATTAGTCTCAATTAGGTCCTCATTTTTGTAAATTAGTATCAATTAGGTCATTTCCGTTAGTAGAGAACTGTTAAGTAGGTGTCACGTGTCAGCTCCTCGTTTTTTGAATTTTTTGAATTTTTTTGAGTTATTTTTGAATTTTTGAATTTTTTAAAAAAAATTTAATTTTTTAAAAAAAAATATTTATGCCACATGTCAGGTTTGTAGTGTGTCACATGTCAATTTAATATGGTGACACATGTCAAATTATTGTATGAATCTCAATCTGGTCCTCATATTTGTTAATTTGATTTGATTTCAGTCCCAAATATTTATAAAAAAATTTAATTTCATGTGCTCCAAATTTAGAACAAATTTAATTTTTTTATAAATGTTATGATGATACTTTTATTACAAGTGATATTTCTATTACATATTTTTAACAATATTTAATTTATTTAAATTTATATTTTACATTAAACTTTATTTAAATTTTATTTTAAAATTATAAATATATAGATTAATAAATTTATATTCGAAATATTTGTATAATTCAATATCAACAATATTTTAGAGTTGGCTTAAAAATAACAATTTTATAAATTCAAATGTAAAATTTTTTAAAATAATTTATAACAAATTAAAATAAATATATTTAAAATTTAAATATTAAATACAATTAATATTATTAAAATATTTATTAAAAATATCAATTTTAATAAAAATAATCATAAAATTATATAAAAGTAAATTTTGGTCTAAATTTGGAGTGTCTGAAATTGAAAATTTTTAAGAAAAAATTGGGACTCAAATCAAATCAAATTAACAAATATGAGGACCAAATTAAGATTTATACAATAATTTGACACGTGTCACCATATTAGATTGACACGTGGCACACTACAGACGTGACACGTGGCATAATTTTTTTTTTTAAATTTAAAAAATTCAAAAAATTCAAAAAAATGAGGAGATGACACGTGGCACCTACTTAACGGTGTTAGTTCTCTACTAACAGAAATGACCTAATTGATACTAATTTATAAAAATAGAGACCTAATTGAGACTAATAAAAGTACGAGGACGAAATTGAAATTTTACGACAAAAACGATGACCAACGGAGTATTTTAATCAACATAAAACAAGTCTCCGAAAAACTATGAAAATTATTTGGAAAACAATTTAATTTGTTGAAATTGAACCTGAGAAGAACTTACCTTGTTCCTACGTATCTCACAATGTGGAGAATCAATTCATGTAGTTCTTAATAAAGACCTTTTGCTTAAAAGAAAATGTTGATATTTAATATTTTAAAAAATTAATATTTTTTGATATTTTTGAATTATTTTAAAAATAGTGTCACACGACACGAACGGTCGAACAAACACCAAAAGAGAAAGAAAACATTATTTACTATTTAGATTTTTTATATTTTTGTGAATTTTCATGATTTTCAAATATTTTTTCTTTTTTATAAAAAACATGAGTACAAAAAGATGGGACAAAATAATATGAAGGTAAAAATAAAAATTAGAAAAAAAGTGCAAAGAGGGTGTAAACATAAAGTACAGTGAGGTGCAATGAGTAAAAGTCTTAAAATAAAGTAAAAATACAAGGAGGATGTAAAATATAAAAAAGTTAGAGAAAATAAAGGAAGTTAGAGAAAATAAAGTTCGAATAACGGTTACTTTTTTTTACCGAATTTCAAAATTCAGTGTATTTTAAATTAAAAATGGATTTTATTTTTGTGTATAGAATTTTAAAATTCTGATACTTTCTGAAAAAAGAATTTCACTTTAACTAAAACAAATTTAATATTTGTCTACAGAATTTTGAAATTCGGTAGTTTATTAATTTAGGGATGTGATGAGATAACGTAGTGTTTATAAATAGGAGAGAGAGAAAAGATATATGTCTATTGTGTTAGAGGGATATTGTAGTAAAATTAAAAAATTTAGAAGGTGCAGAAAAGATCTTTGAAAGTGGAAGAAGCATCTATTAATAGGTGTCAAAAAGCAAACATGAGTATGGGGTCATAAAAAAATGGCTTGGGCTGATTAAGATTATAAAAGAAAAAAAGTATAAGTATCAAAAATAGAATGGGCCAGACTTGACAAACATAAATCAGTCTGATTTTATTTTAATCATTGAAATTTAGGAAGAGTAATTAACTAAAATTCACTAATAATTATTATTCATCGTCTAAAAGTCAGATACCATGATATCTGTATGAGCAAACCATGGTAATTAAATATCCATGATATCTGTATGTACTCTATCAACAAATAGTAATTAAATATCCAAACTAATTACTCTTTATTTATATTTTAATTTTAGTTAAATAATTTTAGTTAATGTAATACTTTTAAATAGAATACAGAGGGCGATTATCACTTACAATATCCAAAATAAATAATGTAAAATAGTATAAAATAGATGAGTAATAATATTTTAATTTTATTTAACAATAATTCATTTTAAAAGAGAAAATAATATATGAATTTTTACATCTTTCATTGAGTAATAATATTTGAATTTTATTTAACAAAAATTCATTTTAAAAGAGAGAATAATATATAAATTTTTACATCTTTCATTTAATTATTTTAATAGTTGTATCAATAATGTTTTTTTTTTTATTGACCATGTAATGTTTTTACGCTGAAAGGGTAAAATAGTAAACTACTTCTTAATTTGTATTAAAATATAAACGTAAGTAAAAAAATAAAAATAAAAAAGCGACGGTAGCTCCGGATCGGGAACTTGAACCCGACGTGAATCGAACACGCAACCTTCTGATCTGGAGTCAGACGCGCTACCATTGCGCCACGGATCCGGATGTGAGGTTATTCTCACAATAACAATATGGTCTTTAAATACAAATCACAACAGAAGAAAGGTTGTTTTGTTTCCCGCCAAACTCAACGAACTAATCTACTGTTTCTCCCCTCTCTCTGAGATAGAATCTTGAAGACTTTTATTGATGGCGGAAAGTTTGGAACGTATCGACGTGAAGCTGTCTCCTGCGCCGGACGCAAGGATACCGTTGATGAAATCAAAAGGAGGACGGCGGCGAGGCGGCGACACGTGGGTGGTTTCAGTGTTCGTGATAATCCAAATCGGAGTTTTCATCGCAACCATGCTCGTCAACGATTGCTGGACCAATTCTCACGGAGATTGCCTTCTGCAAACCCTCGGAAGGTTCTCCTTCCAGCCTCTCCCCGAGAATCCACTCCTAGGTCCTTCTCAGTCCAAGTCAGTCTCCATATTCCTTGCCTTAATTAAACAAACTTACTCATAACTTTGCTTATTGGTAATTGAATTAGTTTCTTCGGTTTAGGGTTTCACTATCACGAAATCTATTCATTATTATTATTAATAGATTTACGTTTGAAGATTGATTGATTTATTCAGTTTGGAGTCTGGTTTGAGAAATAAATGTTGACCTATTGGAGTTGAAAGGTGGTGTTATTACGACAGTGTGCAGTTTGAAGGATGAGTAATGTGGTGTTGTGAGTGCAGGTTAGATGAAATGGGAGCTCTTCGATGGAGCCTTTTGACAGAGCAGCACCAAACTTGGCGTCTTTTCACATTTCCATTTTTGCATGGTGGACTCTTCCACTTGCTTCTCAATCTCTCGAGTATCGTCTACGTGGGAGTGCGCCTAGAGCGCGAATTTGGACCCAGTAATTCTGTTTTTATTTTCTTCTCTCTCGTCACATTTCTATTTCGCCTATCTATTTTAGTGAATGCTTCGAAAAATTGGTTCGCCGCCACAATTTTCTTCGGTGTCTAAGATTTGCTGAGTGTCTGGGATCATAACACCACTGCAATGCTATATTTATCTGTAATTTCCCGAAATAACAAAGAACACTGTGAAACTGTGCCTTTGAGTTTGATCAAACATACACTTTTGACTAGTCACAAATTAATGTGTACGCTACATGAATTATTTTTTAATAATTATTTTAAAATTCTTGTAAAATATTCTTTCGTTAGTTCTGTGAAATCTTAACACTCCCTGTGTAAAAAAGTGAACTCCGTTAATTTATATTTCCTAATTCTTATAATTTTATTAGTTTAGTTTTATCTCTTGTTAGTGTCTAAGACTTTTACTGGGTCTTAATTATAGTGAACTCCATTATTAGTGAACTTGTTAGTGAACTCCATTATAGTTCCTAATTCTTAACACTCCCTGTGTAAAAATATTCTTTTGTTAGGTCTGTGAAATCTTAACACTTGTTAGTGTCTGAGACTTTTACTGGGTCTTAATTATAGTGAACTCCATTATTAGTGTACTTGTTAGTGAACTCCATTATAGTTCCTAATTCTTAACACTCCCTGTGTAAAAATATTCTTTTGTTAGGTCTGTGAAATCTTAACACTTCCTGTGTTATTTCTTGTTAGTGAACTCCATTATAGTTCCTAATTCTTAACACTCCCTGTGTAAAAGTATTCTTTTGTTAGTTCTGTGAAATCTTAACACTCCCTGTGTAAAAAAGTGAACCCCATTATAGTTCCTAATTCTCATAATTATAATAGTTTAGTTTTATGTCTTAGGTTTTTTGAAATTTTAGTTGTGATTCTTATGTTTTGAAAGTGTAGTGTAAAGTGCTTTTGCTTATATTGTATAAAGTTAATCCTGATCATCATGGTCACGTTTTGAATTTAGTCCCTAGGAATCAATTTTTAATTTATAGTTTCGAAACAAGAGACTCAAAACCAACGGTTTAAACTATGCTGAGTAAAACCCATATTAAGAACAATTATAAAAATTAAAATGTTTTAAAAATCGATTTTGAGATTTTCACAACGTACTAATTTGTGAACATTTCCTTTTGTTTTGCAGTAAGAATTGGTATAATCTATGCATTGTCAGCTTTTGTGGGAGGCTTGGTGGCTTCTCTTTTTCTCCGAAACACCCCTGCTGTTGGTGCTTCCGGTGCTTTATATGGATTGCTGGGAACATTGCTTTCCGAACTTGTTTGGAACTGGAAATATCATACCAATAAGGCCTGTCTTTTTCCCTTTGGTTACTTTTTCTCACTGTTCTGCTACTAATCAATTTTATTGGTTGGTTACAGATTTCGGCAATAGCAACATTAGTCTTTGTGTTTGTGTGCAACTTCGTCCTTGGTTTTCTGCCTTATGTAGACAATTTTGCCAGCATTGGAGGTTTTATATCAGGATTCCTTCTTGGATCTGTTTTTCTACTCAGCCCTCAGCTCCAACCAGTAGCTCCAAATAAAGGTGGTCTTGTTGAGTATGGGGTCAAAAGTTACATCAACTTAAAGTTGAAGAAAAAGCTGGACAGACCGGTTCTCAGGATTGTTTCTCTTATCCTCTTCGGCCTATTGTATGTTGTTTTTTCCTCTTGTTTGTAATTATTTGTCGTTATTTTTTAATTTGCATGGCTAGCTGTCTTCTATAACTTCTGCTTTATGGCATGCGTCAAATCTTTGATGAGAAGCTTCTTCTATTCGTAGATTGGCTGGTTGTCTTGTGGTAGTTCTTCATGGAATCAACATCAACAGTTATTGCACATGGTGTCCATATGTCGACTGTATCCCTTTTACAAGCTGGCACTGCCAAGACACAGAAGCCTCTTGTGAGGTACCGTATACAACTTACTTCTGGCATTTCCCAAATTAAAAATTCCGAACAACATATTTTTCACCTTGATGGATTGTCTGTTCCAACTTCGTATCAAACAGTATACCAAGACCAGAACGAATTGTTACAAACGGAATTCCAATACTATTTCTCCATTATTTACCAAATTCTTATGAATAGAGAATTCAATTGTTGTTTTGTTAACATTATTGCTAGGTGATCACGTACCGCAAAAAAGTTAAATAGAATTAAACCAAAAGGGAATGCCAACTCACTAACAGAGACGCGCTGAATCGAACTTTTTGCGATGAAGTAGCTATTTATTACTTACCTGTGCCCCCAATATTTATATTAAATATAAAGTTAGGGGAAGCTGTTATTTCCTGAAAAGTAAGGCTTCATGCTAATGCTGGGTATATGCTATCTAACTGCAGACAATGGTGAGCAATGCTCAGCTGACAATGACCTGTATCGGGAATGGCAACTTCAGGGTCTATCCTTTTACCAACATTTCTCGGGCAAGGATGAATGATTTGTGCAATCTGATTTGCTGACGGGACAAATTGTTTCAATGATTCTTTTAGCCCCGAATTACCAGGAAATTCTGGATAGCTTATATCTTAACAAGTTGTCGTATCCTTTTTCTGAATGTAAAGAAAGAAATAGAGTATAATTAGAAGCTCGAGGTGTTTGATTTGACCCAAATTGATGCAACAGTTTGCGGAGCATGTCTTTGGTTGTAAATACCACAATACCACCTGGGTGTAAAATTTGTAGTCCCTGGGCAAGATGAATCCTTTTCATGCTGGTAGAAAATTGAAGTTGTGAAAAAAAAAAAAACATTTCTTGATTGCTGTTTCTAATAATCAGATATATAAGTGTTTCATTACGGTTAGTTTTACTCCTTTTCCTGTTATTGAATGCAGTCATTTTCATCCTGCTATATATTTTAAATCTGAGTGACAGCTGACACTTGGAACCACTTTTGCAGTCCCTGAATTTCGGCTTGGCTGTTATGTATAACTCTGTAGTATCTAACTTCCGCCGTAATAGCATAATTACATTGAGGGTGCATCTGTGACCTGTGAGCTGTTACTGAGTATGCTCCCGCCGCCGCCACCCGCATTCACAGTTAAGGACCATCAAGCCACGGTCTATAAAATGAGTGCACTGAGACTTAACAATCCACAGTGTGGGCCTAACCCTACCCAATTGCACTGGATTCAAAGTTTCTGAGCATTCAAATGCCGAAGCCTTCTGAGCAAACTCTAGATCCATATACTAAACGGATAAGTCTTGTACATCGTACTCATCGCCAAACCAACCAAGCAGAAGAATCAACTTAAAAGAGACGTGGCAGAAAATATGGGAAAGATAACAAGCTGCCACTTTCTTTTCTTTTCTTTTTTTGGTGTACTTCTGAATTTTAGAATATAAAATAAAACAGTTGCAGGACTCCACTTTAAAAAATACAATTTGAAATTTGGCCGAAAAATTCAAGTCCTTTTCATTGGTCCGTGGTACTGTCGGCTAGGAAAATATACACACTGGACTAGTGTACCTCAAGCAAAATCCATTCATATCCCCACAAATACTTGGACTGTGCATTTATATGTGTGGTCGATACAAGAATTGTGCATTATATGGTGGTAGCAGTCCTTTCTAGCCCACTCAATACCCACTTTTTATCTTATGCACTGAACCAGCTGGTTGGTATGGTTGCTCCTCCTTTTCAATTGATCCGTTAAATTTTGAGTGGAAAATCCAAACAAGTTTGTTTGATGGGTCTAAGCTCTGAACTAAACTAACTTGCCACTTATCTAAAAGCACTTGTCCCAAAGCCACCCTGTAAGAAAGGTCAATATTTTAGGCACGTAAAAAGGCCACATTGGAAGTTTGATTATCCAACAATGGTTGGGTCCCTCCTTGTCAACATCAAGTGCAGTGTGATCCATCCAAGTTGACCCTCCTCCTTCTGAGTGATAACTAAAGCACGCACCTCCACAAGTCACAAGCACCATTCGGTCACAACCATTAGTTTTTGCGACATGTGGCATCTTCTCATGAACGTGCCACATATATATATTATGAGGTAAAGGAAGTTGAAGGTAGTAAAATCTAATCACATTGCTATCAGAATCACAATCATGAAAAAGGGCAGTTCCACATAAAAAGGCTCCCTATGTTGCCGCATTCACAGAGCCTGTCAGCACTACCATTCCTCGCATTACCATAAATGCCTTCTTGATGGTTTTAAGCTTTTCCCCAAAATTGAAATAATTATAATTTATAGAACCCAACCCTCCCTTTTTTAAGGGATGGAAAAAGATAACAATAGTGGGCATTCTCAAGTGGGTGAACCCAAAAGAAAAAAGAATTTCACAACCTTTCACCATCAGTGTTAGTCAAACATGGCAATAGGCTATATCATCACAGGACCCTATCCTATGATATACACATACACTAAAATATTTTATGATTGGGTCCTTTCCTCACATATAATAATTTCAAACCCTTTTACTTGTTTCTTAACAAGAAATATGGCAATTGGTTGACCCTGAACGAGTCCATTCCCTTTTGCTTCTCTTGTGTCTCACACGCGTTCTCAAGCACACAGGCAAAACTTGTCCCACACACACACAAAGTGAGCCATAGATATCAACTAGATGCTACTTCAAAGGTGTGGAAATGATGGAATTTTACGTATATGCTTGGGAAGCCATGAGAGGTAGATCATAGTGGACGTGTTTCCGCACAGTTATCCCTCTCTTTAATCTTCTCCAATCTCTATGCCTCCCACTCTCTCTTTCATAACTATTCAACTAATCAAAAACAAACATATTGGACAACAAAATTACTCCCATTTCATCATCCTTCCCCTTTAACAACAATAAATAAAGCATTTCATTACGTATCATGCATCTCTCACGCTATATCTCTTTTCATTTTTTTTCCCACTTTGATAATTCAATAAACGGTGACCCTCGCTTCCTCAAATATATCCTTAAAGAACTCATATCTACCAGAAATAACACCGCTTCGTAATATACAACTGAGTATAAATTTGATTTGATTTTTTTATCGATAAATATTAATGGTTAGTATTTTGTTAGTGGAAGGAATTGAACCTACAATCTCTTCTATCGTCACTTCCAAACCTATTTTATATCTCTAAAATGTTAATGAAAAAGTTGAATCCAAACTTCTCCCAAATTTTAAAAATAAAATGATTTCGTACAAATTTACTAAATAAACGCTTTTATAAGATTGATTTAAATTTAGTATCCATTTCTTAACATTTAATACATGTTATTCCATCCTAAAGAAAATTTTTGATAAATCTCCGAATTTTTTATAATTTCTAAACATATTTTATGCTATCATTTAAATCCTAGAAAAAATAAATTAATTTTAGAGATTTAAAATAAATACCAAATATTTTAAAAAATTATTCGTTTCAATTTCTTTAATTATGTACCATTTTTTTTATCAGGGTTAACAATTTAGGCCTATAGAAGAAAAAATCACTCAAATAATTGCAGTACATGATTGGCTGCCCAATATTTATTTTTGTTTTTATTAATTTAAACAGTTTTTTTCTGAATGAAAATATGAAGAGAAGTTTATATATTTATATATAATAAAGTGATTAGGTGGCCCAAAAAGAAATATTTACTTTAGAAGGTTGAGAATATAATTATGATGGAGTTGTTTAGTTTGTGGGTCCTGACTGCCCATAATGTTTGCTACATATTATACCTTTAACTTACCTTTAGAATTCTTTTTTCCTTTTCTCAAAGGGGATTGGGAATAAGTTTCTCGTGTTTGTGATAAGTTAGTAGTGGGAGAACCTCTTCCTCCTACAAATACAAAATTGCCCTTTATCAATTATGATTATTTCATTTAAAAAATATCAAAGTTTAAATAATTTTATTTAATTTGACAATTTAATGCTATATTAGAATGAGTCATGTGATGAATAAATGCTAAAGTACATTTGGAAGCACTTATGACTCGAAGTTCGAAAATTCGAATCTTATTTCAAGTACTTATGTCAAAATTTAATCATGCTACCAAATGCCCCACAACATATTGAAAAAGAAAAGCGAGTGAATTAAACTGAAAATATGGGAAACCAGTTAAATATTACGTAAAATTAATTTTAAAAAATTAAGTAATCCAAAATCAATATAAACTTCATAAGAACACGTTAAGAACTTTATTTATTTATTTATATGTGTGTTTGATAATTTCATTATAATTCAATATTCCACCTTTAATATATTTTGTCGTTTTTTCTTAATTTATTAAAATATATTTCATTGTTTTTTTCATGATTTATAAAGGCCAAATTGAAGATTTGCAAAAGTATTAGTAAACTAAGTTAAAGACCTAGATTTTGCGCAATTGAAAATCCATTTTTGTCACTCAATTTTCTCATTTCATGATAAAAAGGCTTTTTACTTCTATTTAAATTTCTAATAATAATAATAATAATTTAAAATTAATTTAAATATATTTATTTGATCTTTATATATTATGAAAGTCAATGTAAAATATCTTTTCAAAAATAAATGTTTTCATGTGATAAGATAAGTTGAGTTTCATATTGAACTAAAATATAAATTTCACATGTTAATTGTTAGGAATGGATTTTTACATTAACCTTGATAAACTAGAACATTTAGATACTTAATAATAACTTGGTTTAGAAATTAAACACAATTTTTCAATAATAATTTAGGAACAAAACATATTTAATCCATCAATATACCTATCCATATTTGAGGACTAAATAATTTAAGAGTAGTTTCATGATTATTACATAATGGACGAAATAAATTTTACTAAAATAAATTGATATTACATTACTAAATACATTTTTAAGTCTAACTTAATTGCTAGAAGTAGACTTAATATTCCCTACATAATCAAGTTATTACATGAAATCTCTAACTATTAACTTATATGAATTACCTATGATCAAACTTCAATTTCAACTCTATACTCTTTGATAAACATGTTCAAAATCTCAACTTGGAGATACTATCTTTTTTCTATTAGATTGTGATCGAAAACAGATTGGTCATATAAAGAGTAGATTAAATCCTAAATTATACAATAAATTATCTTTGAGACCATTAATGGTGCGATTAAAGTGCTGCTTAATGCTTCAATTCCCTTTACACCCTCTTGGCTTGGTTATACAAAGGACATGACTTGGTTTGAAGTAGAAGAAAATAATCATTGGTACACCACACCCAGTCTTATATTACAAGTTCCCACCACCTTAATATCCTCGTTAGGGTTATAAACTATCACAACCTAGTTCGGTTTTTGGGTAAGTTATTTGTTATTTTGGTGGCTTGTTAGCGTGTTGTGCTCCCCTGATAACATATATTTTGTTAAACATAAATGATATAATTTTATATGATTGTGAACTCACCTAAGATACAATTGTATGAATTTTATATGAATGAAATAACTTAATTATCTCGTTAATTAATTTCACATTACATCAGTGTCAATGGTATGTTTGTGATAATAACATCAACATTTTGAAGTTCTGCAACGTTACTTTACTTGAAAGTTAACAATGGTGTAAAAAAAGGACTGTTTATGAAGAGATGATTGTTGATAATGTATAGATTATGGTGTACATGTATCGTAATTAGTTTGTTGAAGAAGGTAATAATAGTTGATGAAGAATGATGATTTGATGGTGCTGCAAAGGGAGGTGTCAAGCTCCTATTATCAGTTGCCTACTCAATCTATTTTCCCCTCAAGTAATCATTTTGGCTTTTCTTTTCTTTTTCGACCAACCTAAACAAAAATCATTAACAATCATGAAAACAACTTCGACCCAGTTTTAGCATGAGTGCATAAACAACCTCTCATTCAATTTCATTTTCAATCCTTCTACTCCTATTTGTTTTTTAAAAAAATTAACTAAAATCTACTAGGTTAATATATTTATATAAATAATAATATGGGTCTTTGACAAATAAAAACATATTGTTTTATTAAATTTAGTTATAAGCTTTGAAATTATATTTTTACTACTTTATTTCTAGAAATTATAACAACTTAAGTAAGCTTTATTTTTTTCATTATAACTTAATATAATTTACCCATCTTCTTTTCTTAACCCTTTTCATCAATTGCAAAGATATCAAGTGCAAATTTATAATTGTGTAACGTTAATTTTTTTTTCCCTTCCGTAATTCATCCATTCAATCATTGTTTTGTAATAAATTTGTTTTGAAATACAAGTGTTATTGGCTTTATTACTGTAATAGTATTTTACTGCGTTTAGTTTAAAAAGAAATCAGTGTTTTGGTACACTTAATATATACTTTTGCTTTGAGATAATATCATGTTTTGGTACACTTAATATATACATAAAATAATATGAAAAGGAATAATAAAGAAGTATTATAAAAATAAATAATTATTTTTTAGTTGTTATCCTAGCTCAATAAGTCTTTTGTGTATAGGATGTAAAATTAATTAAGGATCTTTAAGATTTATAATTCTCACACGATAAATCATAATAGAACACTAATCTTGATCCATGAGAGATTCTGTGAATATGCGTTCTTCAATTTATAATCTTGTGTGCTCTTCAACCACCGTTTCCCAATCTATCTCTTTTCATTTCTTTCTCTTTTCTCACGTTCTTGAAGATAAAAATACATATGTGGACTTCCTTTTTCGAATTATATTAATAATTCGCTCCTACAATTCTTTATCTGTTCGGATAAGAACACAGGAGAAGGACTAATTGAAAGGTATTCACATACTTATTCATCCTCTTTCTTCTTTTTGTTTAGTCCAATGAACCCCTCTTTTATTTCTTTTAAGATAATTTTTTGAAAGTGTTCAAACTAGATAGATTTTGCAATTGATAAAAGAACTGGTATCTAATTCTAAGAAGTATCATTCTTTTAGGGAATCTTCCAATTGATTGACCAATCCAAATTATATCAAATTCTGTGAAAAGAACCTTATGGCCAGAGACAGAACCCCAATTCCTTTTATAAACCAACGTCCATCAAGTTGGTTTTTATTTTATCTTTATCTTTATTTTATTTTATTATCACTTCCCATAATAATAACTAATAAGTCTTTATATTTTTATTAAATCACAGTTGAGTCCATCATAATATTTCAAATGAGTCACTAATAGAATTAATTCGTCAATTAATTCTAACATAGGATGGACTTGAATAGTTGGAGACTAACCCAAATAAGACTTAGGTTACATATGACTTAGTACAAAATTAAAATAAATTAATAAAGTCATCTACAAATATTTCATTCTAAAATTAAATATTTTATAAAAAAATTAGGATTTTGTAAAAGTATAATGATAATGATTAAAACGGAAAACTTGAAACTTAAAGTTAATAAGTTACTATTCACTGCATTTATATACGAAAAAAATTTGAAAAATAATATAAAATAAAATATCAAATTTTGTCACAAGAAAATTCTTAAGTTTTAACTAATTTTAGTGACAAAAAATACGTTTAGAGACTAATTTCTTTGATCCTTAAAATCTTGATATCTAATGACCAATTTAGAAACTAATTCATAATAAAAATGATTTTAGTTATCAATTTAGAAACCATTTTTTATTTTTTGTTTATAATAGAAGTTATTTTAGTTATAATAATTTTTAGTTTATAAGTGCTATATAAATTGTTCAGTATAGTGACTAATGTTTTTAATCACTAAAATTGATCATTATTCAAAAAAAATTTTATAGTGTTTATAAATATACAAGAATGGTAAAACCATATATTTATCACACAAATATCATCATGTAAATAAAATGTTAAATATGTTTTTAGTTATAAGTTTTGACGAAAAATTAAAATTTCTTTTTATTCGAAACTTAAAATACTCTTGTGTCTAAACTTAAGAAATAAATTAATATAGTTCTTTTAAAACAATTTTAACGTACCAAACATGTTTTCCAACATATATTAAAGTGGTAACTTGTCAATATATGGATGTACATAAGTATAAGTATATATGTGAATTTGATTTTATATTTTTAGAATATATATATATATATATATATATATATATATATATATATTACATTATTTGTTATTAGGTATTATAGGTGGCTTCATGCTTTCAAACCATAGTTTGTTCTGACTTGTAAATTTAGTTCTATTAACTTATTTTAGGAAGATTTAAAAAAAATAATGAATCTTATTATCAAGTTATTTTAAGTTAAAGCACTGTTTTATATAGAAAGGTAATATTGGACCTCGAAGTAACTTGCAGCGCTTAAATATTCAAAATTCTGGCTAACTTAACAAATTAAAACCAAATCTTATTTCAAAAAGAAGGCTGGATTTGTGTAGTTTTCTTACAACTTGGATTTAAATATTTTAAAGTTTAACCTGTAACTGAATTAAGTTGTATCGTTTTTTGGGAAATTGATCTCTATCATAAACACTAGTTAATGAATGAGTCCAAAACGAAATCACGTCACAATAGAACAACGATATTCCCACGAGCAGCATGTGCAGGAAAAAGAAAACAGAAAATTAGAGAATAATTTATCAGAAATCGGAGTCATTAATGAACACCCACATTATGCTATGCTTATCTATATAAATAGTTGAAAGTAATGCAGAAGCACAAAATTGCAGGCATTTTAGGGTTGCTTTGCTATATCCTTTTGTCCTAAACGAAAGTCGGCTTTTGTAGAAATTCTCTTGTCAGAATTTAAGACAAAGAAGAATGAAAAAAATAAAGTATCAGTGGTCCCCTCCAAACTCAATTAAATTGGGAATTAATGTCATAACCAACCTGTAGGGTTAGGGTTACCTAGCTACACCACATTCTCTATGGTTCAAATAGTTTATAAAAGAACTTAATTACATTTTTATAATTGTTTATAAAATTAAATTTGACGACCGAATTTCTTTAGAATTTAAACATGAGTCTAAGTTTTACATTGAGTAAAAATAAAAAAGTTAGACACTATATAACAATGAAGACCATAAATTCATCATTTTAAGATTTTTTGTCAAAGTAATGTCAATTTCTTAGTGTGGATTGGATTTGTGTTCATTCGTACGTTGTATCGTCCGGTGTTTTCTCTCAAAAGACTCAATTATTTTTCGTGTAAACAATAATTGATGTGTATGATTTTGTATTGTTTGAAGATATGGAGCATTGAGAGTTTGTGGGTAAAAATGATGATGAAGATGAAAGAGATTTGGACACTGAAATCCAACCGTGGAATGTGTTTACTTTGGGTGAATGAAGGGACCCAGACGCATAAGATGGCAACACATGTTGAAAAAAATGAGAAGATGGAAGAGAATATTGTGAAATAGTGGTTAAATAAATTTGGTTGGGTATTCCTTGAAGCATGGGACACTTAAAGCAATGGTAATAAGTAGTAGTAGGGTTTGTTGTTTTAAGTTATTTTGATTGATTCTCACATGGATCGTAGGTGTTTGGTGTTATCTGATTGAGGAAATGGAAGGTTTTCCATAGAGGAAGAAACAATGGGATCCTATTATATCCACAACTACTCCTTTTGACTAAGCACTGTTTTGGATTCTCCTCTCTTCTTTTGTTTCGCACGCAAGAATGGGAACCTTCTTTAATTTTGGTTTAGTATCCTTTAATACGCTCTCCCCTTTACACTTCCTGCTTCTCGCTACTACTACTCTACTACCACCACCTTCTTTTCCTTTTCATTTTTGGGACCCTAAACGTCACTCCTCTCCCATAGCTTATATTTTATAATATTCACCAATTTTACTTTCTTTTTTAGACTCGGAAAATAATATTAAATAAATATAATACAATTATGAGGATAATTTGTTATTTTGGTGATAAGTTTAACCAATCGGCTCAACATCAAATCAAATATTTTATTAGAAAAGAAAATAGACTCGACTTAAAATTTATATAACGGTGAAAGAGGAGATTAAAGAAACATGTCAAATAATGAATTATGGGTATTAAAGGAGAATAATAATGAGACGTTAAGGGGACAAAGAAGATGAGAAACAAGAAGCCGAGATTAGGGATGGTAAGGGGCCGGGGTCATGCACAGATAGTATGCGTTACCTGACCCGCAAAAAAAATCACTTGCTATTCGTCCCTTTACCTGTCCTCGTTTGAAAAATACTTGCAGTTTTTTTTTTTAAACGCGCATGTACCTGTGAGTACATGCGAATATTTAAAATATATATTTTATAAATTTTATGAAATTATAAAAAAATAAAAAATAAAAAATAAATTAAATTAAATTAAAATTTAAGTTTAATCTAATAAAATATAAATAAATTTAACTTAATAAAATATGAATTAAATTTTAATTTTAATTTTTTGCAGGTAATTGATCCCCACAAGTACGGGTGGTATGATACACATATAAAACTTGTTTATAAACGAGTATTTTGCTATCCCTATACAGGATAAAGAGGGACGTAGGACAGAGAGAGAAGACATAACACTTTGAATGCTCTAACTGATTATACTCTAGTCTTTCTGGTAAGAACAATTACAAATCTTACTAAATTTTATAATTGATATAAACTTGATGTATTCTCATATGGAGAACTTACTTTCAATTTCATATACTCTTTTATATTTATATTTTCTTATGTTCTTAATGATTTAAGTATTGGAGAATCTTCTGCACGAATCTTTCTTCAGTTTTATTCACAAATTAATGATCTAGTTTGTCCAAATCACACACTTTTTACTAGCAAGAACACCCACTATAATTTCAAATAACCAATTTAATAAAAAAACCTCATATATATATATATATATATATATATATATATATATATATATATATATATATATATTATTTTTTTTTTTTTTTTTTTTTTTTTTTTTTTTATTTTTTTTATTTTATATT
>Ga0214544_1002546_pt1 | contig 38287 bp, 33 predicted proteins | sample CNSS3metaG_FD_160074 | JGI IMG/M metagenome (GOLD analysis project Ga0214544, IMG submission 160074) | Root nodule microbial communities from cowpea collected in UCLA plant growth center, Los Angeles, California, USA - CNSS3 | ecosystem: Host-associated > Plants > Roots > Nodule | place: USA...
CGCGATGCAATTTACAACTTTTGTCTTTTCTCCTTCAAACTTGGGCTTGTACTCAAATAATATTGACAACACTTGTTGTAGAGCTTCTTTTGCTTTCTTTGCTCTAGACCTTGTCATAGGTCCTCCAAGTTCTTCAAGTGGATCCTTGTCTTTGCTCATTGTCACACCTCCATCACACGTCTTTCCTTGGTCTTTTTCTCCTTTTTCCTATCATCAACCTTCTCCTTCTCTTTGTTAACATTAGGACATTAAATCTTGATATGTGCTTGCTTTCCACAATTAGAACATGATAATTTAGAAGAATTACTTGAATCATTTTGTTTAAAATTGTACCTCCTTTGATTACCTTTATTGCCTTTCCTCTTGAGATACTTCCCAAACCTCTTGACTAGTAGATTTAAGTTCTCATTATCACTTGATTCAGTAGCCTCTTCCTCGGTTTCATCACTCTTCTTAGAGATAGCCTTCAAGGTTATGGATTTTACCTTTTTCTCACTTGTTTCAAGCTCACATAGCCTTTGTATTTCAATCTCATGTTCTCTAAGCTTGCCAAACAGTGCAGTTGTTGTGATGATGGATAAATCCTTGGATTCAAATATGGCAGTCACCTTTGTTTGCCAATCATATTGAACTCTTCTCCTTTCTTCATCAATCTATTCACTCCAAGGCTTGTCCACCTGCTTATTTTCAACAACACATTTAGGAGTATATAGTCCATTAATTATTGCATCCCAAATTCCTTTGTCTATAGATTCAATGAAAATGTGCATCCTTATTTTCCAAAACTGATAGTTTAGGCCACAACACATAGGTGGTCTATGAATAGAGCCACCATCAGCAAAAGGGAGTCTACTTTCAACCATTTCAAAAGATTTTTGGTCAAACTTGAATACGTTTCAAGAACCTTGCTCTGATACCAATTGTTAGTTTTGAAATAGTGAGTTTAGAAAAGAGGGGGGGTTGAATTAGCTTTATAAGCTTAATCCTCTTTTCAATTGAATCTAATGGACTGGAATGTTTGGATGTAAATGTAGCAGACCTGTACACTTTCAGTCGATGAAAATATAAAACAACAAACTAAATTGATCTTGATGCTATAAAACAGTCAATTAAAAGACAAATCAGTCGGCTAAAATACTGGAGATTTATGCAGAATGCAGAATTCATAAATTCAACTCAAACAACAATCTTTTACACACAAGACTTGTTCCAATCAATATTTATAAAGAGTATAAAACCTCAGATTACACAAGAACACATTAAATCACACCAAAGATCAAATTGCTTGGTTTTCTTGAGTTTTTAAATAATTTCAAAGAGAGTGAGATGAGGGAAAGAGAAATGCACAACTGTTTTTATACTGGTTCACTCAACACAGAGCTACATCCAGTTTACTAGGACAATCTGAGCCGGGTTTCCAATATATTCAAAATTTTTACAAATCACACACCAAGATTACACTTTTGAACAACAAAACTCACAAGATTTTTGACTCACACAAAAATCTAGACACACACTCTGCAAGAATCACACTTATAGACCTAAAATCACATCAGGCAAACCAGCAAGAGGCACAAGAACATCCAAACTTGATGGTGGTTGTCCTTAGCCAACCATACATGTAGTTGTGTATTGCAGAGAGAGAGCTTTCTAGAGATGAATGACAAAGTTTTGTGCTGAAAAAGTCAGATTCACACCTCTACTCATGGAAACACAACTTATATAGTCTAGTTTAAGTGAAAACAGTCGATTGAATTTTCCGTACAGTTAGCTGATTTCACCTGACTTAAGTGAAGTCAGTCGATTGAAAAATAATTCAACTGACTGAATACATTCATACTAGAAACTATATACAGCAAGCCTTTTAACCTGTTAAAACCCGTTTTAACATATTAAAAGAGACACACGAAGGCACACAAGACATCTAACCTATGTCATATAGTCTACCAACAAGATATAACACTAACACATTATATTTAACATGTTATTTACAGATTTAACACACCAAAACTAAATCTTCAAGTGGATCTTCATCAATCTTCATCAAACACTTAAGATCTTCATGCACATCGCTTTATCAATTATTTGCTTTAAGCTTTCTTGTGCCAACAAATGCAAGGTGGAACCTTTATCACAATCTAAGTACTATAAGGAAGTACTCAAGAAATTTGGACTGGATACTACGAAGGAAGCAAGTACTCCTATTGAAACATCTTGCTATTTGGTTAAAGATGAATCGGTATGGAAATTAATCAAACTATGTTTAGAGGCATGATGTGATAATTGTTATATATCACTATAAGTAGATATGATATTATGCAAGTTGTATGTGTTTGTGCTACATTTTAGGTTAATCTTAAAGAATCACATCTTATTGCAGTAAAAAGAATTTTAATATATATTACGGGAATTGTCTCTTTTGGACTTTGGTATGCCTTTGGAGCCTGCCTTAACTTAGTAGGTCATTTTGATGTTGATTATGGTTGTTGTAAAATTGATTGGAAAAGTACTGTGGTACTTGTTATCTCTTAAAATGTTCACTAGTTTCTTGGCACTTTAAGAAACAAGCTAAAAATCATTTTCTTAGGGATCACATAAGTAAAGGTAAATTATATAATTCGTATGTAGACACCACGCATCAATTGTCTGATATTTTCACTAAACCTCAAGTCAAAGATAGATATTATAAGCTTAGAGCAGGCTTGGGGATACTAGAAGTGTCTTAAAAGAGCAAAAACTTAGTTTTTATAATTTTTTGAAAATTAACATTGAGATAATTGATTACCATAAGGAATAACTGATTATCTGCCTGTGCACTGAATTATAAAAATCATCTGGAATAATCGATTATCATGGAAGATAATCAATTATCACAACTTTTGTCTAAATTGTAAGAAGTTCCTCTGGAATAATCGATTATCAACTCATCAAAACATTTTCGATTTTAGAATTTTTAAGCAATAATCGATTATCACCTAGTGATAATCGATTATCATGCGACACAAGATGAAAATCTTCGAAAAACTAGTCATTGTAACGACTAGATTTAAATTGAACTCTGAAATCTAACTATTGGCCACTCTCTGTCTATAAATCCTTACCTTCGAATTGCATTGTTCAATCACAATTTTATTAGTTTTCTCTCAGCCTTTTTTTTCTGAACCTTAAAAATATTTTTTGCTCTTCAATCTCCACTTTTTCTTCCCCTATCCACATCCTTGCAGTATTAGATGGCTAAATCACGTAGAAAAATTCCAACCCACAGAAGAAGTGCCTATCCCTCAAATAAACCTCCTCCACGAAATGCTTTCATTAAGAGATAGATTTCATAAGATGAAAATATACTAGAATTCATTACTCTGTGGAAAGACAAAGCCCTAATCACTTCAAAGGTCATTAAATTTCAATGGTTTACTAATCATGGATTTAACTGCCCAGCTTTGCTTGCTGAGCAGGGAATTATGTACTTTGCATAAATGCAAGGCGCTTACTATCCTAAATTAGTAAAAGTGTTTTACAATAACTACAGATTCTGGGATGAAGTAGCTTTCACAAAAGTCAAAGGCATCGATATCATTATTGACAATGATATATGGAAAAATGTCGCAAAATTTCCCTCCAGGAAGAAACTACATTGATTCTGATTGCTGGCGGTGATGGTTTCAATAGGATCCTTGCCTACAGATCCTTTCTCAGAACTCCCAAACAAGATGTAGACAAAAAATTTCTAGCAGGAGCTCTCAAAGTAGATGAGCGTCTCATCCACTATCTCATTGTTTGGATATTATGTCCCTATGGCTCAAACCATGGTCAATGCATCTATGATCATCTATTGAATGTTAAACCATATAATCATTGACTGGCCAATGTGATTCTCGACACTGGCTCAAAGATAAGCTCCTTCCTCAATATCCTCTACCATACTCTCTACTAATCTCTAGAATATGTGAGTATAAAGGCGTGAGCACATCTGATGAACAAGTTCATCGCACTACTGATGCAAATCTAATCTTAGATAGCTCAATAAAGTAGATGAAATTTATCCGCCTTGGAGATCAATGCATTCACAAAGATGAAATGCCCAATATGACAATGAAAATAAAGTTCCTCCCCTTATTCATGTACCTCCTTTTGATACCCACATTAGCTCTTTAAGTGGTGCTACGGGATCTTCCTTCTCTTTGGAAGAGAATATTTTAATCATGAATAGGAGGCTAGAAGAACTCTTTCTTCTTTCCGGCACTCGTCATGAAGCGGTAGTTGGTTTGGTTAGGGGTCTCGATAATAGAGTATCCAATCTAGGGAATAGATTTGATAAGAAACTTAATCATGATAATGATGATGATGATGATGGTGATACTATGAGTGCAAAATTTTAAGGGAAGCTTTGTAGTTTTTTATTTTATGTATTAGTGTTTGCTTGCATTGAATGATTTTTAATTGTATTACTTTTTAATCAAATAAAGAAGAGCAAATATTGGAAGATTATTCCAAAACCATTAAATTATTTTTTAAAGCCTCGTGTAATAAATTCTTATATTATTAAGTATGTTTAAGTTAGTTTAGAAGTAAAACTGCAGCAAGCACTTAGTCTCTCTTAGAACACTTTTATTTTTGCAAATTACACTGTGATAATCGATTATCAATAATCATAATCGATTATCATATGTTTCCCACAGGGCCGACAGGTACTCAGACTAGCTAACTAAGTCAAGTCAACCTCATTACTCTAGACAAAGATAATTGAAGATTACACAACCTATTATGATTAGTAGGTAATTAAGCCAACTAAACCAAAGCCCAACTAGGTAAGGCTCACGAGCCCTAGTATAAATGGCACACTTTACTAAGTATATGCTTACATTTTCACTCTGATATTTGACTCCCATATCTCGGAATGACTTAGGAATTATAGTGTCTTTTATAGGCACATCCCTCTGACTCGAGACCATAGGATGAGATACCCTTGAAGTGAAGATCTTGGATCTCTAAAGCTTGTTGAGGAGACTTTGCAGGATATATATTGTCCCCATAAGAACATTACTGATAATATATTATCATAGTGAGAAAAAAATGTTTTTATAAAAGTTTTTGTGATAATCGATTATCACCGACAATTGTGACTTGACTCTTCAGTTTCTTGATCTAATTTCGAAAATGATTTTTATAAATAAAGTGGTAGGCTTTCATTTGAAATTATAGAAGGTAGAGAAGTCTAAGTACTTGAGAAATCTTTATGCAAAGACTTTGAAAAATCTACTACGGGTAGAGCGATAACTTTCACCAAGTGGGTTGTCGTGTGATTTAGTGTTACTGCTGTTGCTAGCATAAATTGTTCATCCATTGTGTGATTCAAAGGAGGTGTTCGTTCCTCTTAGATTAAAGGAAGGTGTTTCTTCCTCTCTTATGTAATTCAAGAGAGGTGCCTTCATCCTTTGTGAGACACAAGGAGGTGTTCATCCCTTGTGGATTTCAAGGGAGGTGTCTTCATCTCTTATGGCTTCAGGAGAGGTGCTTTCTATCTTAAACTATTCTTATTCCTATTTGTAATCAGTTTATTTTTTGTATTTGAGTTAATCCTTCTTTAGAGAGATTAACAACTAGATATAAGGTCTTTTGATCCAAACTAGTATAAAATACCTTGTGCAATTTTCTCTTCCTCTACTCTATTTATTTTCTTATGATTATTGAAATAAAGGAGAGGCTTTTAATTAAACTTTGATACTAAAAGGGAAAAATTTTAAAAGCACAATTTTTATTAACGAACCAATTCACCCTCCTCTTAGGCTTTCTCTAAACATGAGCATTCAAATGCATGATTCTAACACCTTCCTCCACCACTACTTTGTTGTTCGTCATATTCCTTGTGGTCACCACGGGATTAAAGTAAACTCGACGCCATAGTGAACGCTAAAATGTTCTTATAGGGTTGGGTGTACTCTCGATCCCACAATTCTTCTAGCTATAGTATGGTTGCATATTGTATCTATTTGGCTTTGTCTATTCCTCCTTCGAGTTAGTGTACGATTTGTTAGCTGCAAAAGACACTCTAATGCTTAAGTGAATGTTCAGTCTGGATGGATATAATAAATGTAGATAGTTTAAAAGTTTTAAGTATTTTATCTACATGTCCTATTTGTAGTGTCTTTATCTTTTACCTTTTACAAAATCCTAATTACGGCCCAATGGCGTTATAACCTTGCGTACCATTATAATCCATGAGTTTTCATAATCCTAATTATGTCACAGCCGATTAAAACATTGGCTCGACCAATCGGTTGAAATATGTTGCTCGATTGGTCAGAGTGTGTTGTCTAAGCTTGAGCGACTGCTTGGGGAACATACGGTACCTGAGAAAACTAGACCACCGAAAAACGTAGTGTAAAAGCCAATTAATAAAAAATAACTACAAAAAATAGGTTTGTAAAAAGGAACTTGATTTATTTTTTGGGAGACAAAATAAAGAACAACCGAGAGTTTATGTGACCTTGAAACGGTAATGACTAATAAAAAATCTTGTACCCTTCTCCTTATTAACAAATCTTTTATTTCATTTATTCATGTCCTACAAAATAACTGGATAATTGTGATGGTTAAAATTACAAGTTCTAGCGGTTTAAAATCGCTACAAATGACATTTTTGACAGCTTAAAAAAATCGTCAAAATTACACATGTCAAAAATAGTTTGTGACAAAAATATTCTAACTGCTGGTATTGTTGTCAGAAAAAAAAATAGCGGTTAAAAACCACTACAAATGTAGTCTAATTTGTTTATATTTTATCATATTTTGACGATTTAAAACCGCCACAAAATGAATCATATTTTGACGGTTAAAAACGGTTAGAAAATGAATCATATTTTGACAATTAAATGTCGCTACAAATGTATCATATTTTCACGGTTAAAAATCGTCACAAAGTATCATATTTTGATGGTTAAGAACCACTACAAAATATATCATATTTTAACACTTAAAAACCACCTTAAAATATATCATATTTTATATATTTTCATAACTAAAAATTGTCAAAATTTGTTTGATTTTTCTTTAAATTATAAAAAAAATTAGTAATTATTAGACTTAATCCATAATTCACTTTTTTCTTTTTTGCATTATTAGACAAAATCAAGTATTAATTAGTTATCATATATTTGTGCCTCTAATATAGATTATTATTAGACACTTGTAGGAACAACACAATGCAAGATATAAAGAACATATTTAAAAGCTTTTAACGGATCTTCTTCATACATACATAATTCAAAAACTGAAATGTTACAAATAACCTAAATATACGTAAGTTTCAAAACATCCATATTCAATAATATATACCGCCTAAAAATGGAAAATCTGAAAAAGTAAAAGAAAGGGAGGAAGGAAGAAACACATTCCATATATTAGTGAAGTGCACTTGCACCACCTGCATAATGGAAAAGGGGAAACAGATGGCAAAACCTAAACCAAAAAGGGCACAAAAAGGTCGCGCTATTGGATAAAGGTTCCTCTTGCAATACCATCCACATCCATTCCACCTACTATTCTTGACACACATAGTGCACCCTTATAGTTCCCCTCCCCAACTCTTGTACCCACGCATTACCATCCCCATCCATACCTATTGTAGAGGCAACACCACCTCCTATTATGCTACCCACGCCACCTCCTATTATGGTACTCACTCCACCCTCTATTGTGACACCCACACCACGCCCTTGTTTAGTACCCACTCCACCTCCTGTTATGATGCCCACACCACCTTTTGTTGTGGTGCCCACGCCACCCCCTATTGTGGTAACACAATCTTCTTCCTTACCATCTACTGCTGTTATACCTTTTCCATCATCAATCCCTTCTCCAAATATTGTTGGCACTTCAAATCCTTATGATGTAAAGGCTAATGTTGACCTTCCTCCCCATGAAGGACCGATGATTGAACCTTATGGGAAAGGGTAATAATACATTCTACCATCTTAAAAACTAATTTGGTTTACATGACTATACCTTGCCCTTTTTGCATGACTTTTCTTCAATCCACGTGAAGGTTTTTTCCTTCTAGAGTTGCTTCCCAAGCCATCACAAGGTCTATTAAGCAACAATATTTGACTACTTAACAATCATGGGAGCAATACCTCCACAAGATAAAGATCAGTTTTGGCAACGTTTTAAGGTAAACACATGATCAACTTTATTCTCTTTTCATTACTGTGTATGTTAAAAGTGCAATGAAATTAATGATTTGTACTTGTTTGATTATCGTAGAGGAAGGTTTAGTGGAGACCTGAGCATGAAGTTGAAATTCATACAAATTTTAACTCTATGGCTTCACATAGGCTCTCTGAGATGTTTAGAGAGGTCAAGAGTGTAGGTTAATGCCCTTACTAGTCAGGAATGTGGAATCAATTGCTGGTACATTAGAATTCTCTAAGCTACCATAATAAATGTGTTACAATGCAAAGGAATAGAGTTTCCCCCAAGGGTGGGAGTCTACACACAGGAGGTTCCATCACCACTTGTGAGCATGCCATTCGTATGGTAAAAGCCTTCTCTCTTAAGTAATTTCATATTGTGATATAACTTCCCACTTAAAACTTTCTTCTTAAACAGTAACACCATATTTTTTACAAGCAAAGGAGCTTGGACGACATGTGCATAATGACGAGGTATTTCAACAAACTCATCTTCGCAAGGGATCTAGCGAGTATGTTGATGAAAGATCTCGGAGGACATATGTAAGTAAATACTTTCACAAGTCAGATCTGAGCAAGGCTCATGTGTTGGTCCATTAGATCCCAATGTTGATTTTACAGCGGAAGACACGATTAGGACTCAGTGTTGGGTTGAGGTTGTTGGTGGAAAGAATAAAGGAAGATTATATGGGGCAAGAAAATTTGCTGCAAACACAGGTGGAAGCGGTAGTCTCAAGCACCAATGTTGAGGGCATTACACACCTCAGAAAAAACTAGAAGCCAGTGATCATGCTTATGAGGAATTGAAAGACTAGTTTCAATCCTTACACAATCTAGCCATGACATTGTTGCCTCCTCACCACCACGCCCTTCAGCAACCTCAATCCAACCTAACATCGACCCAACAGTAGCCCACATTAGTCCAGCCTGCACTAGTCCATCCCACACCAGCCCATCCCAGCACAGTCCAGCCCACACCGGTCCAGTCTGCTCCAATCTAGCCCATCCCAGCCTAGACCAATTCAGTACCAGAGCCACCACACACTACGGTAGAGGACTCTAATCTTGACGATTATATAGACTATTAGAAACATATATGACTGTTATTGAGGATTGTTTAGTTTAAGTGGATTGAATTTAAAAAATGTTACTTTTATGACATGTGTAATGTTATGTTTAATTAATACCGTTATACCCTTACGTTTAATGTTGGAGCTGAATGGATATATATATATATATATATATATATATATATGGATCAAATTTTATTATTGACAGGTTTGTTTTTGGATTTTTTGGTTTGCAGGTTTGTAATTCTCTGTTGTGTGGTTCGCAGATATACAAAACATACTCTACAGTCTGATAATTCTTTACCGACATCTTTACCCACGGATCAGACGTTCGGCAGTAATTACCAATGGAGCCTGATCTGTCAAAGACTTTTACAAACAAGCTCTTTACCGACAAATTTTTACCCGTCGAAAATCTGTTGGAAAACACTGTTTACTGGCAGATAACTTCATTTACCAACAAATATTGTTGTCGTAAATAGACAATTTTCTTGTAGTGGCAATCCATTATTTTAAATCACGTTAGTATCTAGAGGAATGATACTTGAATTTGTCCACTGTATTACTTGTATGAATAATGTCCTCATTAGTTACATACAAGTTTATTCTGTATGTAACATTACATACAATTTTTTTTCCATATAAAAATTATTTATGCATTTTTTACATATAGATTGTTTTTCGTATATAATTCATTACAATTTTTCAATAAAATTTTTGTAGTGTTGGGAGATTGATTAATTTCTATTAAGTTATACAATAAAATAAAATTTTATAATTTCTCTCAAATCTTCGAATTAATTTTTTTTTCAAAAACTAAATTATCATGCACTTTGCAAAAAACATAATATTTTTATTTATACTAAATATCTTCAAAACAAAGCGGAATGCAAATTTATTTTGTGAAGTAGAAATAATCAAAATGAAGCACTTTAGCCCAACAAATATAAAAACTCTACAATAAAAATGACTTTAGACAATGCACAAAAACCATGCCCTTTAGCCCAACAAATGTAAAAACACTACAGCATAAATGACTTTAGACAAGGATTAAAAAAATTGTTGCCTACTATGCAACAATTAAAAAAACTGTTGCCTACTATGCAACAATTAAAAAACGTTGCCTAAGATTTTCCAATACGCAACAGTTCCATTTCAGCATAATGCAACGATTTTCTTCGTGTTGCTTATTTCTATAGACCACATTTATGAAAATGTTGTGGTCCAAAATAAATTTATTTAAACAAGTCTTATAAAAGTGGAATGATGAAAAATAATTTTAAAATATAATTTTAATTTTATTTATACATTTAAACAATGCTATTTTAAATGATATTAATAATTTTATTTTAAAAGTAATAATTAAAATACATTTACTCTACTAAAATAGTAGAAATAAAATAAAATAAATTAAATAAAACACTTCTAATATATAATGGAATTGAAAATTTTCATATATTGCAAAATAATATTATAATGTTGTCTACCGCTCTATAAGTAAAAGTGTTTACAACTAATTAAAAAGTATCATGTTCTTCAAAATATATAAAAAAAAAGTACAATTTATCTTGACTACACTTTTATTCCTCTTCATCTTCATATGACATTTAGATTTTTTTTATCATTCTTCTTCCTTTTGATCTTCGCCAACATCTCGTAATAAAAGAAAAAAAAGTTCAATTTATCCATTATTCAGATCCCAACTACTAAAACAATAATATTGCCAGTCCCAACTAGTAAAACAATAATAATGTAGAGGAATTCCACTCATTAGGTTTTCACTATATATTAAAAACATAACTTGCCAATTGAAATGAATCTAACTTGCAACAGAAATTGATCTATCATAGTAGTGAACAAATCACATTACCACTAGTGCATTTTAGAGTTTTTACATCACAGTATATGCCTCAATTCTTGCGCACCCACTTCATATAAACATGCGGTGGCATTTTTGTAATTAAAGTCACCTTTTATGCCTCAGTTACCACTGAACCGAGGCTTAATAGTTTTCTGCTTTAAGTTCTTTTTACCCGATGCAATTAATTTACAGTATTTTAATTTTTTTATTAATTCAGTAACAAAATATGCCTCAATTATTTTATAACCGAGACAGTAGGGACCTTATGCTTCGGTCCTCCTGCCAACCGAGGCATATAAGAAGCCAATATGCCTCAGTTTTGAATTAACCGAGGCAGTATTGCTTCGTATGGTTAAAAAATACCCAAATCTTTTCACAATAGCAACAACGTTCTGCGATTTTCTTCTTATCAGAGCATCCCCTACACAGCTTCCACTCTTCCACTACACCCCAATCGTATGTTCCAACTTCACCACCACTGCATCACCGCTACACCATCGAGGAGGTTGTTCTAGGACCTTTACTGCATCTTCTTCTTCTTCTTCGAGCAACTCCATTGTGCCGCTACATTTTCGTTCCGCCGGCACCGCCGGTCCACCGCTGCTGCATTGCCACTTCACCGTCGACGAGATTGTTCTAGTGCTACTACTTCTTCATCTTCTCCAAACAACCATCATGAAGGTTCCACTACACACAACCCTTCATTCTGCCTGCACCACCGTTGCACCACCACTACACCGCCACTGCACCCTCTAAGAGGTTGTTCCGGTGCTGCTGCCATTGCCTTTGTTCAATCCCGCTCCTTTGTATGATTTATTTTTACGTTTTGGGTTGTTTTTGGATTCTCTATAATTTAATTTTTTGCATTGTTTGTGTGTTCTTATATTTTCAATCTTGAATTTGAGATTATTTATATATATTGTAGAAATTGGGTTTGTAATTTGATGGAGATTGAGTTTGTAAATACTTTTTGGCTTGTGCCCGAGAAAACCGTTTCTATGAAGCCACAATCAAATGCCTTAATTTTTTGCAATAGTCCCACTCCCCATCGAGCCTGTAAAGTGGTGCTAAGTTTTTGCTCCATGCTATTTGGAACCCCAAAACCAATTCCTATTGGATTCCTCTCTAGATTATGTTATTAATTTATTAAGTTCTTTTATTACTATTATATGATAGTAGTAAAAATGAGATTGATGATAATGAACTTTGCTTGCTTTTCAAATTTACATATCTTAGTTTGGATCCTAGGAGTTAGTACGCATCAATTTCATCAGAATTTATTTTAAACTTTTGACACTGTTCACATACTATTATCCCCGTTGTCGGACTATGGTATGGTTGATTCTCCTCCGTTGCTACTCACGTTTCATGCTCCCAGGTTCTTAATTTTATTATGAGCTTATAATTGTTAAGTATATTGTTTATTTTTTGTATATTAGATAAATTAATTTAATTATATTCTAAAATAAATCTATGTTGTTATATGTTTATTTATTTATATTTTAAAGTAAATCAATTTATTTTGTTTGATCTGAAATCATTGTCGCATGGAGTTAGCCATATTTACTTGTCACCAAGTATTTTTTTTAAAGGAGACAATACTAATAATTTAAATGTATTCAATCTTGAATTGTCCAGTTGGACAATTTAAGAAGATTAATCGCCTTTTAGTAGTTTATTGGAGCATATATATTTTAATATACATATCTTAATATTCATGAATATTTGTCATCTATGTTTTGGTATTGATCTTCATGTGCATATTTGATTGTGGTAGATAATCACTCTCACTTCATATAATTTGAAGACCGATACGAAATGCTGGCAAAATTTTGTGAAATTTTAGATACGTGTTTTAAAATTAATATATACCAATAAACTAGAAAAAGTGAATTTTCTTGAATGGGATAAGATCACACCTTAAATACAAAAGCAATGTGATCATTCATTTAAAGATGACTAAAATCGTTCACACAATTTCAGTATATAAACGTATGGATCGAGACTGGATTTACTTACCATGCATTAGTGTTAAGTATAAGAAAGAAGTAGAAGAATTTATACAATTTGCGCAACGTAATGAAGGTAGAAATGATGATGAAGTGAAGTTAATAAGTCCTTGTGTGAACTGTTTGAACGCGAGAAAGTTGAATGCAACCAAAATTACGGAACATCTTATCTGTGATGGTTTCCTTCTAAGTTATAGTATATGGACATGGCACGACGAATTAATATACTTTCCAACTATTTCCCAAATTGAAAATGTTGTGGATTCCACCATGGAAGATCGACGTGAATAAGACAAATTAGAGGACATGATCTGTGATGTTGGTGCTGAAGCTTTTGCCATAGCACATGTGTTTGAGACAATGTCTACTGATTTGGAGACTTCGTTGTATATTGGTTCAACTAAATTCATGAGGTTGTCAGCGGTGTTAAGACTAATGAATTTAAAGGCGACCAATGGGTGGACCGATAAATATTTCATAGAATTGTTGGTGTTGTTGAATGAAATGCTTCCAAATGGAAATACACTACCCACTCGTAAATATGATGCCAAAAAAATTCTTTTTCCGATGGGTATGGAGTATAAAAGGATACATGCATGTCCTAATGATTGCGAATCCAAAAGACGCTAAAAACCTTTCTATTGCATGCAAATGAGAGAAGATGTGACGGCCTGCTTTGTCATCCAGTTGATTCAATGCAATGGAAAAATATTGATCATGAGTTCCCCCACACTAGTGCAGGAAGGGCTTTTGGCAGCAGTTGTTTTTTATGTTCTGCACCGGTTCCCGAACCGAAACATATTGGGATGAGGCCAAAAGGTGAAGGCTTTTGGCCTCGGGTGTGACCCGAAGCCATAGATCCACATTTATGCTTCGGTTATCCTGGAAACCGAGGTACATAATCTCTAAATTTTTAGAGACTCACTACAACGAACCTCACCATCGTTTGAAACCCTAATCGCGAGAGATCACTACGCTGCCTCTATCTTCAACGCAAGAGCGATTCAGATCGCGCTTGAACCACCTCTACACCACAAACAGAAGAACAAGAGTCATCTGCCACCAACATGAAACCCCAAAGCACGAGTGAGGTGTTGGAACGAACCAGAGTTCCTCCACAGCACTACCTTTGGACCTTCATCAGAGCAACCACATCAGACCATTGCGGCAGCAACCCCTGAATTGTGTAGGACCTCATTCTTCTCCGCCACGAACACGAACTCGCTGGAACGAACCCACCTTCGTGCACAGTCATCGTATAGCCACAACGCCGCATCAAATTGGCACAGAGTAGTGACAACCTTCGTCGAAGCATAGTGATGGCTGTGGTGGATAGTGGCGCAATTGTGTGATGGAGTGTGGTGGAGTTCGCGTAGAGAGGAACAACAATTTCATGTTTAGGACGAAGATGAACAATGTTGGGTTCGCGAATTTGGGACCCTAAATAAGGCATATGACATCGGTTCAATTAATAATCGAGGCATAAAGTGGAATAAGCCTCGATCCTATTCCACTTGAGGCCAAAGCCTCTGCTGTCAGTGGCAATTTTGAAAATTTGGGGAACTCTGACGTGTTATAGGCCTCGGTTGAGTGATAAACGAAGCATAAAAGACCTTATAGGCTTTAATTGGATTGGGACCCGAGGAAAACAACTTTGAAAAATTTCAAAAATGCGACCACGTTCTTATACGCTTCGGTTTCGCAATAACCAAGGCCTATAAGGCGATGTAAAAACACGATTCTGCACTAGTGCCAGTTTGGTGAAGAATGTAGAAATATTCGTTTTGGTTTAGCTACTGATGGAATGAATCCATTTGGTAATTTAAGTACCAACCATAGCTGCTGGCCCGTTATATTATTTATTTACAACTTGTCTCTTGGACTTTGCATAAAGAGAAAATACACGATATTGTCTATGATGATATCTAGTCCAAGACAGCCTGGAAATGACATACATGTTTATCTTAATCCACTAGTTGAATACTTGAAGATGTTGTGGGCGGATGGGGTTGAAACATTTGATGTTTTTGCTTCTAAGACTTTCACGATGCGTGCAATGTTATTTTGCACCATTAATGACTTTCCAGCTTACGGTAATTTGTCAGGGTATAGTGTCAAGGGTCATAATGCATGTCATATATGTGAAGAAAACACTATAGACCATCAATTGAAATACAGAAGGAAGACAGTATATACGCGCCATCGAAGATTTTTGCAATCAAATCATCCTTATAGAAGGTTAAAAAAAGCATTTAATGGACATCAAGAAAATGATGATGCACCAATTCCATTGAATGACTTTCAAATTCATGAAAAAGTTAATAAAATACATCATATATTTGGGAAAACCCCCAAGAAATCATCTGCAATGAGCCCTTGGAAGAAACAATCGATATTCTTTGATCTTTCATATTGGTCAAAGTTAGAGGTTAGACACTATATAGATGTAATGCATGTGGAGAAGAATGTGTGTGATAGCTTGATTGGTACACTACTTAACATTCAAGGAAAGACAAAAGATGGAGTAAATGCTCGGTTGGATTTGCTTGAAATGAATATTCGCGAAGACTTGGTACCAAGGGAGGTTGGTAAGCGTACTTATTTGCCTCCCGCATGTTACACTATGTCTAGACAAGAAAAGATAAGTTTTTGCCTATGTCTAAAAAGTGTCAAGGTACCACAAGGATACTCTTCAAATATTAAGATTTTAGTGTCACGTCTTAATGCAACAATTGTTACCGATGGCTATTCGTGGAATTTTTCCAAAAAAATGTTCGACTAACTATAACTCGTTTGTGTTCATTTTTCTCTTCTATTTGTTGTAAAGTCATTGATCCTTAAAAGTTAGATGACCTTCAAAGTGAGGTTGTTATCATCTTGTGTCAGTTGGAAATTTTTCCCTCCATCCTGTTTTGATGTTATGGTACATTTGATTGTTCATTTGGTAAGAGAAATCAAGTTCTGTGGGCCAGCAGTATATTTAAGATGGATGTATCTTATTGAATGCTATACGAACATTTTGAAAGCGTACGTGAAAAATCAATATCGTTCAGAAGCTTCAATGATTGAAAGGTATATTATTGAAGAAAGTATCTAGTTTTGTTCAGATTACATGACAAAAGCAAATCTGATAGGAGTTCCTCCCATATCATGGTTGAACAGGTGTTCTATAAGTAACAACATTTGAGGTGTGAATGTGGTAACCAAAGATCGTGCAGAACTAATGCAAGCACATATGCACATATTGGACAACACTGATGAGGTGATCCCTTACTTATATGCACATAAAGCCATTGTAAAGAAACAACATCCGAGACAATTAGAGAAATGGTAGTTGATGGAGCGTAACAAAACGTTCATGCCTTGGTTTAAATTTGAGGTTTTGAAAGATTCACAATCTTTTAAGACTCTAATGTGGCTAGCAAATGGATTGAAATTTGATGTCGTAACTTGTACAAGTTATGAAATTAATAATTACACATTCTATAGAAAGTCTTTGGATGATAAAAGCACAGTACAAAATAGTGGAGTGAGTCTTGAAGCTGAGTCGCTGCAATTTTCCACATCCAAAAATCAAAATCCGATAATTGGGTTAATGACGTACTATGGTGTAATAGAAGAGATATGGGAGGTTGATTATACTATGTTCACTATTCCACTGTTCAAATGTAAGTGGATTGATAATAAGAGTGGTGTCAAAATTGATGAATCGGGTATGACTCTAGTTGATTTTCGAAAGGTGAGTTATCAAGACGAGCCTTTTATCATGGCACATCAACCATCTCAAGTTTTTTATGTAAAAGATCCTACATCTGAACATTGGTTTGTTGCTCTTCATGGCAAGAGAAAAATTGATGTTAATGAAGAGAATTTGAGTAACCTTCATGTAGCTGATACTCATCCATTTAAAACAACGATAAATTTTGATGAGGCTCCAATACTTGACGATGTACAAGCAATTCGTGAAGATCACGATGAGGGAATATACATATGAACAATCCATAACTTTATGTATGAATCTAAATTTTTTGTATAAATTTATGTGTTTTGTTAAATAATATGTTATTTGTTATTAATCTTTTGTATTTTTTTTCTTTTAACAACAAATATATGGCTGACCATTGTAACATCCTAGCTGGATATTACTTATTTAAATAAAATTAATAATAAATAAATATAAAGCTACATTTATTCTACACATTTCCCAAAACGCGGGAAAAATAAAAATTTATTATAAGCGCCAAAAGTTTGAAACCATAAAACTAAAAGCCAAATCGTTACATCCAAATCCAAATAAAAATCCAGATTGCAGGAAAAAAAATAATATGAAACTGTAGAAAATAAAAAAATATCCACGAGTTGCCCCACTCTGACGCTAAGTCTCACCAGCACCTCTTGCAACATCATCTGCTCCCATGTAACGAGTTTCATGATCATCGCCAAACACACACAAATAGGGTGAGCTTAACAAAATACAAGTACAATATACAATAATAAATAATCATTCAATATACCAACAACTTCTAACAACCCCAAGTCTCACCCTAGTCTTCATCACTTCCTCTAGACACTTCTTAATTCTACATCCTTTGATGAGTACACTGATCGATCTTTGTTGCACGAGTGTCTACTCTCCCTTCCCACTATAGGCCACCACCTAATAGTCCATACATGGGAATAAATTGCCATGGCCACAATTCGTGACACCAAGTGAAGTTCCCCAAAACGAACCGCAGTTTGTAGTTATCCCTAGACTACCAAACTCAATCAGTTACACTAAAGAGGGTAATCTTCCGGAACCCCGCCGCACGAGCCACGATCTCACACACTCCACTCGACTTCCAAAACCACCAGGCTACAAGTGTTACCTGTAAGACCCAAGAAATTTAAATAATTAAATAAATAGTTATTTAATAAATACGGATAATAGGAGTCTTTATGGCATTTAATGTCAATTATTATGACATGGAATAGTACTAGCTCAAGTGGTTGAGAGTACTTAGCTATGTTGAAAGGACTTGGGTTTGAGTCCTAAGTATGCTAATTGTATGCTATTTTAATAACTGTATTATTTTAATGTTATGTTTGAATGTGCTTAGTGATAATGTAATCTTAAAATTATAGGAGTTATCATGAAACATGAATTGGTTGAATTGGTTGTGCACTAACTTGCTAATTGAGGGGTTGTGGGTTCAAACCTTGTTGAGAATGAATTTAACTTTCTTTTTTGCCAAATTTTCTTTTGGCATGAATATGAAAGGGCAGAGAAAACCCTAGCTGCAAGAAGGGCAACCTAGTGTGCTAGGGAGGCGGCCAATAATAGTCTTTCAATGATCATTAACACCTAATTAAAAGCATTTTCGTTTTCCCAAACATCAACCAACATTAAGACTAAGTTAATGGTCTAATTAGTGTAGTTTTGGAGAAGAAAGTGAAAGGGTAATGGACAAACGAATTTGACAGTGGAAAAGAGAGTCTGTAGGTGAGTTTTCGTGTGGAATTGATAAGATCATCAAGTGCATTTGGAAAAGGCGAAGGTGGGACTATTGGTGACACAACAGAAGTCTTGATTCTTCAAATTGAGCAAGGATTAACAGGTTAGGGGAATCCTTTACGTGTGTGTATGTTCTGAAATTATTTTCGTATTATCCTGCATAAATATGATGCCTCTGTATCATCAAAATTCCTTCATTTTCGTATTTCTGGAAAATTCCCAAGAACTGCCTAGCGGTTTTGAATGTGTCGTCAGGCAACGCATGACTGATAACCCAATTCTGGGTTATTTTGTGACGACTGCCTGGCGGCAAGGGGGACACCGCTAGGCGACACGAACACTGTGAAAAAACACTATTTTTCGTACTTTTCGCGCAGCAGGAACCACCGGGTGCAACTTTTATACCGCCAAGCGCCAAGCTATGATTTCCTGGAAGCTAGGCGCCACATATTTTTATGGTTTGCGCAATTTTCATAAAACTGCATTTCCCGATTCGTTAACCGTTCGATTTAGGTGAAATTTTGATAGGAGATTCATAACATGTTATTATTTACTTTGATCGGTGGAGATTGGCATTGGATGTCTGCAGCTAGAGATATACATCACTCACGATTGGTTGTTTTAATTCCCTAATAGTATGGTTATTAATGGAGGATTAAGTGTACTTAAGTGCTAGTATGGCCTTGATCGGTGAATATATACATATAATATATATATGTGTGATTGATGAGTATGTTTTGGTAGTGCTTGTTAAGCCATATTGAATTGATGGATAAGTCGGAATTAGAGAAATATGGGTTAATTGCGAATTGGTTGGTTTAGTATGATGTGGTGGGTTGAGCATGTGACTAGAAATAAAATGATTGTGAACCATGGGTTCTTGTGTGAATTCTTATACTTAGAAGGTTAAAGCAGGATGGTGACCAAAGGCGTAGAAGAACCTAGAATTCCAGGAACTGATGTGTCGCCTGACGACATCCCATTGGCTGCCTGACAATAGCAATGGGTCAGTACTGTTTTGGGGTTTAATTGGACGTCTATGTATGCGGTTTTTAGAACTGAATTGGAGTGGGAACATAATTGTAGTATTGAAATGAAAAGGGCGCTAGAGTAAATTGTGATAAAGTTAATGAATGGCATTGATTGGTGTGCAAATGATAAGGAAAACGAGGTTGCTCGTAAAATAGGAACTGTCCTTGTGGTGTAAGGTATTGGACACAACATGATAAGGGTATATTGAAAGTGAGTGAGAGAGAGCTGAAGAATTGGGTGCTTTAGTGCGAAGAATTGTGTCAATTTGTATCTATCACGTCGAAGTTAATTGAAGGAAAAGTTCAGGTGTTATTACAGTGGAGTAATAGTAGGTTGCCTGTTTTAAGGTACTAGATTGATGGTGATTGGCATATACTTGATTGAGCATTATATAATGAAGGAACACTTGTGAATTAGAGTTCTTAAATAGAGGAATTGGGCATTGGCGTTTCAGGTACTTGATTTATGTGAAGGTGAGAGGTTACCAAGGGTCCAACACTAGGGAACAAAAATGTGATAATACCTTAGGAGGTATTTTGGAGAATACAGGACAGTCTGTTTTGGGTGCTAAAGTCCAGTAGAGCTTTCGTTACTAGTATAGTGCCTGGCGACATGAGTGAGTGCGCCAGGCGATGGGACCAACGTGAGAGGTCCTTGCACCGCGTGGCGCCTGGCGGCAAGGTGTGCTTTACCAAGCGATAGACTTGTAACAGTGGGTCTGTGAGAGGCGTGACGCCTGGAGGCAAGGGTGTTCTGTCAGACGATCTGCACAAGTTTCGCCTGGCGGCGCTTAGGCTACGCTAGGCGATAATTTTGCAGGTATCTAACTTGCGTGAGTTGTTATACACAATGATGTGAATTTGGTTCAGTAGATGTTATGCCATGAGCATGTAGGTTCATGGATGGTGGTGAACATGTGATGATATGAGCGGGGAGGTTCATTTCCTGTTACTCTCATGTGGGGATACGAACGAGGTAGATTCGTATGTTCTGTGCTCACACTTGAGAGATGTTGCGTGCGAGGAGGTACGTAACTGGTGGATCACGTCTACTGGACTACGGGTGGGCAGGTCCGTAGAGCAAGACTACGAGCGAGGTGGTTCGTAGAGCAGGACTACGAGCGTGGAGGTTCGTAGAGGCAGGACCACAAGAGGGCAGGTTCGTGTGAGCATCATAAATCCTGAGACCAAGATTAACTATTTGTGCGATTGAAGGTTGAAAGGGCTTGGGGGTTAAGGTCTTGGCCAAGAATTAATTAGAATAAAATAGATAGGTGTATCTTGATTTTCTTATTAACTTATATGTTAACTGTTTATGAGCTCACTCTACCTGCTTGTGTTTGGCGATAATCGTGTAATGCATTAAATGGGAGTAGATGATGTTGCAGGAGGTGGTGCTGATGAGGTATAGATCAAAGAGAGAGTTAGTTGGGAAATGCTTTTACTGGAGTTTTATCATTATTTTTTTATGAACTTTGTAAATAGTGTTTTACTGATTGGTGAATTTGGATACTGTATTGGAGTTTCATAAATTATGGATTTTTGGATAACTTCCAATTAATAAATGCTTTAAAATTTCCCACGTTTTTGGGAAGCGAAATATAATAAATGAGGTTTTCATCATATTTCTTAATTTTTATTACTTAAATTAGTAATATTCGACCGGGATGTTACATTACCCTTGTACAAGTTACACTCGTAACTGGGCCCCTAGCAAAGCATCACATCAAGACATCCATCCAAAGTTATGTAGAATCCCTTGCGTAATCCATTGTTGTGCCTGACGCATCACACGCATCGCCTGACGCTATCTGTTTTCAAAGCTTCTATTAGTAACTAACGCCTGGTGGTCCAATCCTCTCCCGCCAGGCGCTACACCAGTAACGCGAAATTACTGGTTTATGTATTCCAAAACACAGGTTCCAATGAACCAACATTCAAGGCACGAAAATTCCAGAATGCAAATATGTGTATTTAATCGTAGTAACATCAACATTCAAAATTTGTGAATACCCTTTAACGATCCCCTCAATATAGGTTAGATTTGATAACCTTTTATATATATATATATATATATATATATATATATATATATATATATATATATATATATGAATGAATGAAACAAACGTGAATGGAATTAACGGAAATTGCTAAGATATAATGTGAAACCAATGCACCATTCAATAAGTGGGACCCATGGCAAGCCAAAGATGCACCAAAAGGAAAACAATTAAAGTTATGTTTATTAAGGAAGAGAAAAAGTGAACTTAACTAAAAGAAAGGCACTGCACCATGCGAGAACCAAAATTTCCAAAAGGAAAAGAATGCAAATAAAACTCCAAGTGGGACCCGCGGCTAAGCATAAGAAGGTAAAATAAGCTTTGCATTTAAGAAATCTCTGCACCCAAAAATTTAAATAGTTGAATTCCTGTGGGGTCTATGTTTACGCATGAAGAATGAAAAAGGCCGTCCCATCATGGTTTCAATTCAAGTATACAAGCCTTAAACCAAGGATTTTTCTATGCCTAAAGAGTATCCACAGAGTGTTAAACTAAACTAAAATCGCATCAAATTGGAAACGAAAAAAATAATGCAAGAAGGAAAGAGAACCAAGCAATGCTGCCACAATCTTGTTAAAGTCAAAACCTAACTACAATCCTAAAATAAGGTTATACTTATGGAGAATAAAAGAAATGTGACTTTGCCCCTGACATTAGAAGGACCAAGGTTACCATTAAATGGAAACGACGACATATATTCTACCCTTGTGTAACTTATCCACCAACGGCCAAGAGGTGACTGTCATACGAAGCAATGCACCTTTCAACGTGTGAACATTCATGGAGAAGAATTGCACCTTAAAGCAACATGTGAACCAAAAGAAAAGGAACCCGCAAGGTGTGTTAGGCTAAGAAAACCAATATAACTGATTACTCCTCTGGTTTCTTGAAGCATCACGCAGCTATGAAGGGAGATCAGTTAATGGCATACATATGCATTAACATGAAGGCTCACAATTGCTTGGGTCAGAATCAGAAAAAGAAAAGAGAATAAAATAATGACACCACTACACCGAGAGTTCAAACCAAATTTGAAACTAAAGAAAATACCCAATCATATTTTTCACAATTTCAACATCTATCAATACAAACTTGAAGAGATAAAAGAAAGACAAATTAAAGCTTTCCATACCTGTAAATCCTGCTATAATTACTCCACTAACGATCTTCCTTGCTCCGACTTTGATCTCCACCCTTAAGACCTTCTCCCAGCCTTTCTACACTCTATCCACTAAATCTTTTAGGATTTTGTTCTACTTCATTTTCAGCCACACAAAATTTTTCTCCTTTATTCCCCCTTCCAACCCAAAAATACTAATTTAATTAAATTAAAATAATTAAATCTGAATTAATGGCTAATCAACTCCCATTAATCCCTTTGCCTATGTCCAGATTCGTAGAACTATCCCCAGCTTTTCATACTCAAATTCGTCCCCAAGGCAAAACTAAAAGATGTTATAATTTTATTCTAGCCAAGGCTCAAACCCACAACCTCCCAATTACCACATACAATGTACAACCATTCAACCAATTCACATTTCATGATAATTCTTATACTTCTAGGATTATATTATCACTGCATATGGTTCTGCATATTATTAAAATAATAAAACAATTAAATTCACACACTAATAGCATCCATAGGACTCGAACCCAAATATCCTCATATTAGCCAAGTACTTTCAAACACTTAAACTAGTATTATTCCTTGTTTTCTCTCTCCACATTAATTAACTTAAGTATTTTCACGCTCACATTTATTAAATAAATATTTATTTATTTATTTAATTTTCTCGAGTCTTACAACCATCAGACTTCATCATCGGAAGATGAAGTGCCCAAAAAGAGAACCACCAGAGGAGCCACTAGATTGAGGAAGCCCTTGTTGAGAAAAGCTAAAGGTAAGAAGACTCATGTCATTATTAACGTCATCACTGGTCAAGTTTCAGGTCATAATGGAGACCTCTTCAGAAGATATTTAGGAGTACTAGCACGTGACAAAATATCCATCCTTACTCCTAGTTTCGATCATGTGTCTAAAGTTCAACGAAACATGATATGGCAGGATCTAATGGTAAATTATGTCATGTAATTTTTTTTAATTTATATTTTTATTATATTGGTAAAGCACTTATTGATGTGCATTTTCTTTATTGCAGATGACATTTGATATTCCAAATGTGGCGATGCTTAAACATAAATGTTTGTCAACTATCGCCGAGGATTTTTGTGGTTTTAAGACAAAACTAACGTCTAGGTATATCTATGGATCTAAAAAGAATGAAGATCCACGCGAGCTGTACAAGGCAATTGATGAAGACACTTGGTGTCAGTTTGTTGAATCTCATACATTTGAAGGATGGAAGGTTACTTTACTTAAATTCGAAAAATTGTTGAAATTGTGTACAAGTTGAACTAATTCATAAAATGAATTATATGTTACAACAAAAGAGGACAAAAGCCCAAGCAATAAGTGCTCAACATAAAAACCCGCACTTATTGTTTTGTGGTGGGTATAGAAAGCTTGAAGAAAAGATATTGATGGAAAAAAGAAAAGTCTAGGCCCCCACCTTCTGAAGATGATTTTCCCGCGCCTCCTTCACCACCATCTCGTCATCAAAAGTGGAAGTTAGCCCGTCTATGATCATCAGACACTTAAACTTCTGAAACTGCACGAGAAATCTCAGAAAAAATTGTAAGAGTTAACTTTACTTTAAACAATAATATCATTTTATACCAATTTTATTTTAATTTTCTTTTGCTATATTGTAGGACTCTTTGGTTGAGCAGAGCTCCCAAGGTACTTTCATTCCAGAAGGTCGTCATGACATTCTTGCTATTGCAAGACCTGAGCACTTAGACATGTGTGTTTTGTTGGAGCAGGAGTCAGAATTCGCCAATATTTTGATGGTTCCTCTAGTCAGTCTTCATGGACACGCAATGTTGAGTATGAAGAAAAACTAACACAATGACTGACAGAAAAAATCACTGAAAGGGTTATGCGTTAGTTCGAGCAGCATTTTAGTGGTCATGGCGTCCCTTCGTAACTAATTCCCCAACCAGAACCTTTTATTTCCCCCAACAGGTTAAATTAACAATCATTTTGTGCTAAGTTATGATCTTCCATAATTGTGATTTAATAAAATAACATTATCATTGGCTTTGACAGGTAAAAGTAGAAAGGGCTCCAACTGTACTAGGGAATGATGTAGAAGACGCTCATCGATGTGAACTATATGTTCTGCATTGTACAGGAAAGACACTAGTGGCTCGTGGAACAATATTTGAGGCAACCACTATTGTTCATGGTATGGAGCTAACGAATGATGAGGTTAAGGTCACAATAGAGATAGAGGAAGTCATTGTACCAGATGCTTTAGTTCATGTGGCAACAAATGATGTATATACTATGGCACATGCATCTCAGTCTTTCCTCGCTTGGCCTAAAGATTTGGTTGGTTCTATTTCTGACCCCTAGGTATGGATCCCCAAACTCATCTTATTGTACTCTGCATTTTAATTTTACATGTTATTTATGTTCACAATCAAATTGTCTTTTCCATGTAATAATAGTCGCATGAGGTGGAAAGTCTTGAATCTATGAAGATTCCAATATCTTTGGATGATCATCTTGGTGGATTACACCAGTTTGCTAACATAATAAGTGATAAGCCGATGGCAGTTCCATGGGATTCTGATGTATTTCGGAGAGATAATGACATCCCAATTTACCTGCATAAGCAAGATGTCTTAGAGCTTGCGTCGGGGACAAAAGAATTGAATATTACCCTTTTCAGTTATGGATGATGTAAGCATCTAAACCATTCATTATGTTTAACTAATTTATCTAGTCGCATCTAAACCATTCATTTGTTCAGGTATATGTTTGGTGTCAGTAACAATATGGGGTTGAGTGATGTATATGGGTTCGTAGATCCACTAGTGCATTTATGATATTTTACTTCGACTATTATGCCTCGGTTCCCCCAAAAATTAGGCATATCAAAACGCGGTGGCATTTTTGAAATTTTAACGAAATTTTATGTCTCGGTTCGAATAATAACTGCTGCATAAAAGCTTATATGCCTCAGTTCATATCCACCCGAGGCATAAAGCTTGAAAAATAATTTCAAAACTCCCGCTCTTTTCACGTTTTAAAATTGAACGTTGCAGATTATATCTTGAACCGAGGCAGAAACGTTTATTTAGGGTTCAAAATTGGGACATATCTTCTTCTTCCTCGCGTGATTTTCTTCTTCATTGAGAGAAAGAAGCAGCCTCCTCTGTGCGCACCGTTCCTGCTGCTTCCGCATCCACTCCCACCGTCGTTCCCGCCACTATAAGATCGTGTGGTTAGGGTTTCTGATTTGGGAGAAGGTTGAAGATGATGATGTGGCGCACTGTGGTTGGTGCAGATGTGTGTACAAGGATCATGGCTACGTGTCATGCTGTTATTGGGTCAGAAAGTAATTTTTTTTTTAAATTTGCGATGCACATTAGGCCTCGGTTCTCTCCATAATCGAGACAGTAACCCTCACACATGCCTCGGTTCATAACCGAGGCATAAACATATCCTTTTTAACCTCTCCAGCATATGCCTCAGGTGTAAAACCGAAGCCAAAAGGTCAAAATAATTGTGACATAATCACTTTCTTGCACTAGTGACCCCCAACTAACTCATGCAGGCAATAAATTTGATGACATTCAAACATACGTTACCCGGTGCTTTGGACGAGGGAAGGAAATATATTTTGTCCCCTATATTGCTGGCTATGTGTAGTTTCTTGACTTCTAATTATAATCTGTCATTTTAAGGTAAAACAATGAATTTTGTTTTGATTGCAATCATGATTGGCAACTACTTGTGATTTCCATGAAGGACAACATTATTGTGTGGCTTTGTTCCTTGCACAGGCCTCTCCGTAACCATCTCAAACAAGTTATAGATTGGTACAAACCTACTTTTTATGAACTTTCTTTCTTATATAATTGTATCTTAACACCTTACTTTTTTCATAGTTCAATTGCTGCATATAGCATGTTGTTAGGGAAATCAACTACTATGACAAAAAGGCTAGCATGGTTGGGCCTCCAGGTTTGCTATTTTTGTCTATAGTATTATAGTTATTCAATTTCTTTATTATCTCAATTACTTATAATTATGCATTCATTGTAGTGTAATTTACAAACCTGCTCATATGAGTGCAGTTACTATGTAATGCAATGGATATCAACCATTATACGTGCTCGTATCACAAGTGGTTGGGAAAAGGTAATAGTTTCACTATATCAATTACTTATTTTCAATTTTGTCTTACTTTATATACTAATTTAAATTATTTTTTGTGTGCAGAGATTTAGTACCACTACATCAATCCCCGCCAAGTCCATCAAATATTTAAGCATAGCTTGTGCAAAGTACATTATACAAATGTACAATAGTACTTAGTATATTTGTTTATGGTAGCATATGAGATTGTAATGTGTCCTACATTAATATGAATATTTAAGTATTTTGCCAAATTTTCTATTTGAATAGCATTTGGCTTTTGTTTATGGCTGGTTTTGATTTTCTGGTTGAAAATTTGCAGGTTATTTGTAGTGATTATGAATATCAGAATTTAAAAAAAATGACAACTTTATGCCTCGATTGTAACCAAAACCGAGGCAGAAGGCTATAACGATTTTTCCTTTTTTTTTAATAACTAATATGCCTCGGTTGGACCAGAACCGAGGCAGTAAATCTAACTTTCTGCTTTGGTTGGGATAGACCCGAGGCAGAAACTAGATATAATTTTTTTTCTTATTTCTGATACACAATTAGGCGTCGGTTGGTGGGAACCGAGACAGTAACTATTTTTTATGCCTCGGGTTGATAATCGAGACATAAATAAGTGTTTTTTTACCTCAACAGTATATGTCTCGAGTGCGAACCCGAAGGTAAAAGTGGAAAATAACCACTATCGTTTGTCTTCTCTGCACTAGTGTATAGCAGCAACACACCACCACTTATTTCACTAAAGTAAAATGCAAATGTAAAAATGATGCAATAAGATCAAAACACAATGGAAAACGTATACAACCCCAACTGTAGTGGATATGCTTGTTACATCAGCAAAGCAGTGTATGACAGCAGCAGAATAATCAATTAAATCCACCAATGGGTCTATAGAATGCAACTCAAAACAAGTCTAACGTGTAGTAGGAATCAGAAATGCCATGCATGAGTTGAAACAGGATTTAACTCTAAAAGTGACTAATCAAGACAAGCAATTACATCAAATTAAAACCTAATTAATGTGATAGCCTAAAGTTGCAGTAGTGAAAACAGAATAAGCATTAGAATATTTAACTTCTATACACGTAGAAACAAGGAAACTTACGTGGATTCACCTACTAAACCCCAGATAAACTTTTATCTTTTCAAATATCTTTATAACGTGAAAACTAAATTAAGATCTTATCCTTTTTAATAGAATAATTTTTTTAAAATTTATCTTTTAATTTTAAAAGGCAGAATAACTTTAAAATTATCATAAATAATTTTATTGTTGATGAATGATAAATTAACTATTTGTAGAAACTGAGTCTTGGGTTTGTTGGACAAAATGTTACGAACATCACTTCAATAAAAAAAATATGGTAGTCAATATCTGTAAGGTCCATTAATTTCTGGTTCCCTTTTTCTGCCCTAAAGTGAAGGGCTGCCCTTTTGAAAGTGGGCCTAGAGCTGGCCCAAGTAATATAACAGAACCCCAGGTCTGCCCTAACTCATCTTGCTTACTCTTTTTCAGACAAACCCTTAGAGCTGCAGCCGTCTCCCGCTCCGTTAGAGTTTGTCGTTACTGTGACCCAAAGAGCTCGAACCAGCATTTTTCTCCTAACGTAAGTATTTCTTCTCCGTGCTTGAAACTCCTGCTACTGTTACTCTGAGTAGCTCATGCCTCTACTGCCATTCTTTTTCCCAGTTTGCTAAGTCGCCCCTGAGCAAGCATCAGAGCTACTGTACTAATCAAGTTTGGTCCCGGAGCCTTCTGCTAAACCCTTCCAGGTAAGGGAAGCTAGACCTTACCATATTTTTTTTGGGTAGAATCTGCTTGTTTGACGAGTATATGATGATTGAACGACCTGTGTGTGAATATAATCGGTTGAAAATGCATGTGTGGGTGTGTGTGGGTGATTGTCACTCGAAAGAACAGTGGCGGGCACTGGTTTTCTCGCCCAAGCGAACATGCCTCGCCTAGGCGAGACTGACAGAGGCTCGCCCAAGTTTTCCTGCACGAACGGTCGCCCAAGCGACCTGGCTTCATTTTTGAGCGAGGTACAATCTCGCTTAGGCGAGAAGGGGCTCGCCTGAGCGAGACCCCGCAGAGGTGACTTTTCCCTAGTCGCGCCCTCGCCTAGGCGAGATGGGATTCACTTGAGCGAGAGGATCCCACCCGCCTGAGCGAGCCATGCTTGCTTGAGCGAGGCAGCGGGTAGGTTTAGGTGTTTTTGTTGAGTGGTTCACTGATGTGTGGCTTGTTTGTCTTATCCAAATGCTTTACTAGAAGGTTTGCATGATGATGGTATGATTAATATACGAGTTTGAGATGGGAATGGCATGATATTTTATTGGGAACGAATTGGAAAGCATGAGTTGTATGATTGGTTGAATTTACATGATATTGATGCTATGGGAATTTCTTGGTTGGTGGGTGGAACATGTATAAAGTATGGGTAGGGCATAATTCCATGTCTCTTGTAGTGAGAGATCTTGGTGGCGCCTCATCTGTTGGACGTAATTCCATGGACCCTCTGAAGGGGAGTTCTTGGTGGTGCCTCGACAAAATGACGTAATTCCACGGGGGGTCGTGGTGGTGCCTCAGGGCCAGGGCGTAATTCCACGAAGGCCACGTGGTGGTGCCTCCTGTAAGGGTATAATTCCGTGAAGGCCTCGCGGTGACGCCTCAATGCTAGGACATAATTCCACTACCACGTGGTGGTGCCTCAGTCACATATCCGGATAGTCAAGTCTTGGAGTCTCATATATTTTGATAGCTTTGGTGTGATGCTTGTTATTTATGCTTGGCTTTGAAATTACCTGTGAACTGTTATAAAATGAGATTTCTTCACACTAGCTTACCCTTTGCTTGCTTGTATGTTGTGTGTGGTCTTCTCTATTGCGATGATCATCAACCTTGTTGATGTGAGCAGATGTGAGAACCCCTGGCAGTGGTAATGTTGATAGGGATGCTGCAGCCTAGTGGACTGGACAGGTATTGGGTCCACTCTGGGGCCCATTGCTGGAGAATTTATTTTCTATGTCTTCCTTGTATGTACTAAACTTATTACTATTAGTTCGTTAGCATTTTATGTTTTGGGCCGTGTGAGACCTCCTTTATGTTTATGGATATGTTGGGGTACGGAGTACTTCATATTCCAAATCTTCATACCCTCCGGATATTATTTATGTGGCATTTTATTAAATGGGTTTTTATCTATTTATTTGGGACGTTACAATATCCGACTAAGATTAATAAATTCTTATAAATTTTATGTGTCACACTTACATTAATGATTAATGTAAATTTTTTTTTTCAGAGATTAATGTGAAATACAATACATTTTAAGAAATCAAATAGCGATTTACTTATTTAATGAGTAGGTTATTTTGAAGTCATTAGCAATTATAAAATACTAAGAATTTCCTTTTTTTTTCAAGTGTAAAAACCTTACGATATCAATATCAGTATTTTAAAGGCAAAATAAAGGATAACTAACAAAAGTCAAAAATCCAAATTCTTACCACAATTTAAAAAGAGGTAAAGACTTATCTTTATTTGCTAATAATGGTTTTCTTTTGTTTTAACAATCTTGAAATCAGAGGAACTTAATGAAACTCGCAAAAGAAAAAGTGGGCAAAGTTCTCACAGGAAAATATTATATTGTTGTTGTGTGATATAAAAAACAACCACATGAAAACATCATAATACACATTACCAGAATTTCAGGAAGTTAAAGAAAAGTCCAAAACAAACTACAGTCTTCTCAAGCAGTAGTTAAAATTGTAAACCATGAAGAAATTGACCAAAACATTTCTGAAGGCACACTTGGGCAAAATAAAACCACACTCTCCGCCAATGAGGATTGATCCAAAGGAGTGTCACCAACGCTGCGAGTGCCATGACATAAAATGTAGCAAAACTCCAATAGAAGACATTGAAATCAATTTCAGAGTCTTCTTCTTCATCGTCATGCAATAGAGTTGGTAGTGGTGGTGGTTTTGAACTGTCAATTTTACAGTTAGTCCAAGTAAGATAGGGATTTCCTTTGTAGCTACTCCGATCAAAGGTACAAAACTGTCCCTTGTCAAGTGCTCTGCCTGATAAATTGTTGTAGGAAACATTGAAGACAGCCAAAAAGTGCAAGTCCTGTAACTGAAGAGGGATTTGTCCACTGAGGTTGTTATATGAAATATCTAAACTCTCTATGTTTTGAAGCTTCTGGAAGGTCTCTGGGATGAGACCATTTAGATGGTTGTGAGATAAGTTGAGAGAATGAAGGCCATGCAGATCTCCTAATTGGTGTGGAATCTCTCCTGTCAATTCATTACATGACAAATCTAATTCTGACAGTAATTGAAATCTATCACTTCCGTAGGAAAGATACAAATTTTTTGTTATGAGTTGCATTACTGCAAGATAAGGTCTAGGGCCAAACTTAGCCCTATCAGTAATATAAAAGGGAGTGGTAACATTTCCGAACGACATATTACTGAAGCAAGCAGGTATGGACCCACTGAAATTATTTTTGGAAAGGTCTAAGATATTGATAAGTTTTAATTGGCATATTTGACTGGAAATTTGGCCTTGCAAGTGATTACCTGCCAATAAAAGAAATTTTAAAGACCAAAGCTTGTATACACTATCAGGAATTGTTCCAGTAAACTTGTTTTCACTAAAATCAATGGCAGTTGCTTTAGAGCGGTCGCTCATGAATAATTCAGGTATCATGCCTGTAAAATTGTTTCCCTGCAGGAACAAGTATGCTGGCATTTTGAAGCAAGAGGGCAGGGAACCAGAGAACTTATTGTGAGATATGTCTAACATAAACAACTCATGTTGGCACCATTCATCTGTTATTTCTCCTTCAATGTTGTTCCTTGATGCAGTTAAGCCCGTAAGCCTAAGCTTTCTGATCGCACTCAATAGTGTTCCATTGAGTTGGTTATTGTCCATCATCAATGTTTTTAATGAGAAGCATCTGTTAAGAATGTGGTCAGGTACATTGCCAGAAAAGTTATTGCTCCCTAGAAACAATTGCATTAAGCTTGACATCTCTCCTATTGAAGCTGGAATAGGACCATCAAACTTATTGTTTGAGACATCCAAAGTCTCCAAACGTGGGAAGAAGAATCCAACGTTGTAGGGGAGATTGCCTTGCAATTTGTTGTTCGATATGGAAAACACTTTTGTTTGATCCATGCGATGATTTTGATCAAAGGGTAGTTCTAAAGGTCCAGTAAAAGAATTATGAAATAAATAGACCTTTTGTAAATTTGGGTTGTTCATGAGCAACAAGCTAGGAAACTTACCAACCAGGTTATTTCCTGATAAATCAAGGATTCTCAATCTACTTTGATTTGAAAGGAAAGTTGGAATTTTTGTTGGCAAATTTAACTCACAATCGCAAATTTGCAGTACTTCCAACTGAAATGATGCAACCCAAGGCGGATTTTCAGTTTCCACTTTCATATTGCCAATTAGTAATTCCTTAAGCTTTGAATGGTTGGCCAAAATGTTGAATTGGAATATACCCTCAAATCTATTGAATGGAATGCCAAGATGCTCGATAGATCTTAGTTGAGCAATAAAGGGTGTCACATTCCCACTCAAGAAGTTGAAGGCGAAATCAACGTAGCGAAGTGATGTCAAATTGCCAAGGCATGTATCCAAAGTTCCTCTTAAATTATTTAATGACAGATCAAGCATTTGAAGTTGCTTCATTTTACATAAACCTACATTCAAACATGTCAGGTTATGTTATTTAAAAGAAAAAAAAACTAAGCATTCTTTACTATGTCCTTAAATTTATTTATTTTTACCACAACTACCTTAAATTATGAGTGATTTTTTACTGATTGATGCAACAAGTATATTTACTGAACTCTCATAATAATATTACACTTAAAGTATATGCTACCTAACTTTACATAGATTGTGAACAAACAGAAAAAGAATCACATAGATGATACATGCTCACCTTGATTTGGTAAAATTCCATTAATATCTGCGTTACGTAGTCCAAGAAGTTCCAGTTTGCTTAGATCAGACAAAACTTCAGAAAAGAATAAAAGAGATTATTTAGGCACATTATTAGCTTATATATACTCTTAATTCATACTTCAAATGCAGCAATCAAAGTTAAAGAATTAAATAACCAAGTAGACTGAACATACCTTTTTCATCAAGATCCCCTTTGATTGGATTAAAACCTAGGTTCAAAGATCTGAGAGCGGGGAAAGCAGCTAAGGACTTAAATATTCCCTTGTCAAAATTATTGTCAGCTAAGTTCAATGTCTTCAACTTCTTTAATACATAGAACTCAATGCTATGGACATCTGAAATATTGTCTTAGTTTATTATAGGTATTAATTAAATTACATGACTATTGCAACTAGTAAAAGAAATGCAGTAAATTGTGTGTCCCTAAAGCAATAGTTTTTGAAATGTCTCCATATTTTCTATTGGTTTATGTGAACTAGCAATATAAATTGCTCTCTATATTGGTTTGCAAATAAATGGCCATTTTCTAATCAGCTTCCGTCCACATCCCGTTACCTATGATCAATGGATCACCCTACGGTTTGTTAAACTAAAAACAACGGTAAGCAAATAAAATTATGCATAAACTGTAGTTTCTAAATATAATTACGTTTGACTTAGCATTTGTATGGTACAAAACTATGGTTTTGATGGCTAAAAAGGCTAAATCTCTGTAACTTTTATGTACATTTATAGTTCAAGTTAATTTTATTTTAGCATTGTAAAGAAATACTCAAACATGTCTATGGTTCTTTAGGAATGTTCATTGGGTTGAGTTACCCGATGATCCAACACAATTAGATTCGATTTATTTATGATCTTGAAAAACTTAACCTTTACCTAAATTAACATACTCTTACACAAGTTAAGTTACTCAAACTAACTTACTTTTATATGAGTTAGGTAATGGGTTTAGTAAAAATGATTTTAAACTCAACTCAAGATTCACTATTATACTTGTTTTACAATCGTAACTATCTACTACAAGAATGCGAGAATTTAGCTGCCAAAATGTGGCGTCGGCTAAATGTGCAAAGAGATTGGCGTTGACTTATACGTCACAAGACAGACGTGAGAACAATTCAACAAATTGCGTGGGCTCAACGAACGCTATATGAGAAAATATGAAAATAAAAAAAAATTAAATATTCATCCAATTCAAAGGTAAATAAATTTAATTTAAAATTAAATATTTAATTATTATGGACGGATTAGCCGACCTAAAACTTTTGAAATGATAGTATTGTCGTATGGCCGACTCAATATGGCGCGAGATTTACATTTGAAACATATATGTTAAGTAAAGGTAGGAAAAATTCATTTCCCCCTTTCTCCCACTCTGCAAATAACGCAGCTGGAACCCTGTCTCTCTCTTCCTTCTCTTGCGAAACACTATTGCAAAAACACAACTCCCCTTCCCCTTTGGAATTTCAAAGCTGGACGGCGATTGTGGGCACAAATCCGACGAAAACTACAGTGGTGATTCCGATGAAGGGAAGCCATGTCTTCATATTGCGAAGGCTCCCAATTTCGTGCCCCATTTGTGCCATCCCAACTGGATTGGTGACTTCACCTGGTAAGGATTGAGACCCATGCTTCCATTTATCATTGATATGAACTGAGAAACCCTAATGGGTGGTGAAATTTTTGTTGATGAGGACCCGAATGTTGATGGTGTTGTGTGGGTGGGCATGTTGGTTTGAGGTGAAGCTCCTTTGGTGGAACTGAATCCTTGAATCCAAAGGTGAGTTGTGTGATTTAGTATATTGGTAATTTGTATATTGTTTGATTTTAATGTGGTTTTGTGATTCCAAAGGGGAAAGCAACAAGGTGTTCACATAGTTATGGAGTATAAGAGTCATTCCGAAGGCACAGTTATTTGGATGGAGGCTACTTTTGGATAAATTACTGACAAAGGATAAATTATCAATGAAGGGAGTCCAATTACAACACTCTTTGTGTGAGTTATGCCTAGATTGTGAAGAGAGTGCATCACACCTATTTTTCTCTTGTACAATGTCTCAAAAGGTGTGGAAAATGTGTGATAGCTGGATAAGGGTGAGCTCAGTGCATCACAACCAAGCTAGGATACACTTTCATATGAGTAGCTTGAACACTAGGCAAAACACAATGTGGAAAGGAATGGGGCTGGCTATAGTTGGGAAACTTTGGAGACATAGGAATGAGGTGATCTTTAAGCAAAAAAAAGTTGACACTGAAGAGATTTTTAGTCTTGCTCAAGTTAACGCTTGGGCTTGGTTGAAACATAAAATTCCTTCGGTAAAGTTTTCATATAGTGACTGGAACTTCGCTCCTATTGTGTGTTTAAAATCTCTATGATATGATTCTTTCTGTGTTTAAGTTGTCATGTGAGCATGAAAAGGATTCCCATGTCTAAAGCAATGAGCCCTTCATCAGTGATTATGCACACTTCTTTGGTTACTCCGTAACAACCAAGAGAACATAGTCTCGGGAGCTCAACGAACCATGCATACCTGGTTTTGTATTCACTCTCTGTGTAATCTTGTAGACTGGCCGGGGAAGGTGCGATATGGGTGGCTAATCTTAAGATTCCTACCCAGCTTGAAGTTGGGAAGGCATAGCTCTAGCAGTGAAAGTCCAGTTAATTGTTCTGCCAGATTATTGTAGAAGCATAGTATGTTGTTGGCTCCTACTCAAACTCTATTTCCTTTCCAAGAATGTTGCTTAGATGTTGTTCGATTGCCCCTATGATATATATTTTATGCCAATGTCTAGGGGTGTCTTAGCTTTTGTACGTGAAAGTTTTATCATTGTTTGGACAGGTTTTGGAGATGCACTGCATCTTTCTCTCATCTTTTTGTAAATGGGTTAGAGCACCCCTCAAGTGCTCTATTATTAATTTAATTTAATTCTTTGCCGATTAAAAAAAATGTGGTTTTATAATTGGATCAATTGGTTTTGTTATTGGAACCGATGGGTCTTTGAACCAGTGTGTTAATGAATTGGTTGAAGCAGATTTTGGGATATGTCTCCAAACGGAATTTCCATTTTTTCAAAATTACAAGCATTTGCGTGGGCTAAGTTGACGCAAAATCGACGCTATCATGTGTGAGCTTGACCCACGCATCTTAAAATAATATATTTTTTCCTTCGTGTCGATCTAGTGGACAATAAGCACATAGTTACTATTTGTCATTCTTTGGCCCATGCAAAGAGCCTTTGCATCGGTGGCTTTAGTGTTCCTCACTTCACCGTTGCGAGACCGACGCCATTTTTATATTTTCATGGGCTTTGGCCTTGTAGCATCCCATTTTGGTCGATGCTATTTGTCAATATTCTTGTAGTGATCATAACCTAACATTCTTAAGCCGACATTGTGTTATCCTCATCGTCAATTGCCTCTAACATTCACCTTTACTACATCTTAATCCTAATGTCAAGCAAATAATCATAAACGCTTTGGTATTCTTGTCTTTTCCATTCACTTCTGTCATTTGGCTCTGCCACATCTCAACCTAACATCAAATACGTAGACCTAAACATTGTTTCTATGCTTTTTCTTCTTCACATCAACCAAGGGAAGCGCCTTGAGGCTAGCAGGCTTCAGGGTTAGACGACTTCAGGGTTAGACGAGGAGGTGCCTTGAGGCTTGCAGACACGTATGAGTCAAAGTATGTATAGTGTGGTAGCATTAGATGTTGTGAGCAATAGACACTATGGTCCATTGAGTTGTTTTAGTGCATGATGGTCACGTGGCGAAGGTGGTTTGCTGATGCGAGGGTTGTAGTGGAGTACTGAGTCATGGATAAGAGGACAAGTGGTCATGAGAGAGTTTGGAAACTAAATACGTGCAACTCTATGATCGATATGTTTTTGAAGACTCATGGTTAAGTAAAATATCTCTAACATTAAGTTGCATTACTAAATAATTATACTTTTCTCTAGAATATTGTCCTTGTAATTCTCTCTAGAGCTTATGGTGGAGCGCTCGTGTTTGTGGTGAGAAGGGTTTCATCTAAACCAATTGGAAGTGGAATTGTTAGTGGTTTTGAGTGTGGGAATTGCTTGCATGTAGTCAAAACATGCTTGCTTGTGTTGTTTTTCTGGGGAAAACGAGTCTTTAGGTGTTAGAGATCTCATGGTGTATGCTCAAACTTTTACCTGAGGTTTTTCTTTGTGTAGACTAAGCTGGTGCAGTTGTACTCGCGTGGTCATGGTTATAGAGAAGTTGAGTCCTTATGAGGTATGATAATGGTAAGTTGTCTTGTTTGATTGATTGTTTGCTAATTGATTCTTGTGTGATTGTTCTATAATGAGATGTATTCCTTGAAACATGATGTTGATGATGATACGAAGCACATGCTTTAGGAAGTATAATAATGCTTATATTTGTTATATGCATATTGATGGAATGCATGTTGGATGAGGTGTGGTTGTTATGGTTCTGGACATACGTGTGTGACATGCTCTTGATCTTGGGTAATAGTGGTGGCTTTGGGTGGTTCACTCAAAACTCCTTGGTGGTGAGTGTAAGACCCAAGAAAAATAATTATATTTTCAAGAGTGGTAATTGGAAGTGACGAGTATTATTTAAATTAATAAATAAATAATTTTATATAAGTGAAGTGTAGCATAGTTGGTTAAGTCTTAGTTATGGGTTGTTAGTCATGGGTTTGATTCTTGATGTGTGTATTTTGAGTGTTTATATTTTAAATATTATTTTTATAATTATTTTGGAAGTGTTTATGAGTGCAATTAGGGATGACAACGGGGTGGGGCAGGGACAAGTTTAAATATCCCATACCCATCCCTATCGAAAAAATTCATTCCCAGATCAAAATCCAACAGGTATTAATTTTAATTTTTATAAAATAATGAAAAATTACGATAAATGAAACATAATATTATCAAATATTCAATATTAAGAAAAAAGTTGTTTCTTCGATATCAAATATTTAGAAAGAAATTATAATTGTATACATTTCAAATTAGAATACGAAACAAAATGTCATGAGAATCAAAACTTTTATTAAATTTGCAAACATTAGTGAAACATAGTTGATAAAATTTAAAAATATATAAAAGAAAAACAAATATTCAAATTAAAATATATTTTAAATATATGTTTACTTCAATTTTTTTAATTCTAATGAATCTTTTTTTTTATGCTAATAAAAGTTGTAATATATCATCAAAATTATGTAAAGAACAAAGATTAAACTAATAATAAAATTTTAGTATATATCTTATATCTTTTGAACTTCAATATATGTTGGATGGTG
>Ga0214544_1002549_pt1 | contig 38261 bp, 18 predicted proteins | sample CNSS3metaG_FD_160074 | JGI IMG/M metagenome (GOLD analysis project Ga0214544, IMG submission 160074) | Root nodule microbial communities from cowpea collected in UCLA plant growth center, Los Angeles, California, USA - CNSS3 | ecosystem: Host-associated > Plants > Roots > Nodule | place: USA...
ATACATATTTTTTTTTATATATATATATATATATATATATATATATATATATATATATATATATATATATATATATAAGGGTATTTTCTGAATTAAAGTTTAGCGGGTACGGGTATCCACGGGTACGGATACTATGATACCCGTACCCGTTCCGTTAACATGCGGGTATCAAAAATATCCGTACCCACGGGTAGCGGGTATCCATTTTTAATATCCATTTCCTATCCGTCGCGGATTTTATCCGCGAATATCCACGGGTACGGATATTTTTGACATCCCTAACATAGATATGCAGTTTCAACTTGGTGATTTTAGTTAAACTCAAACTTTATCGACAACATTATCTAGTTTTACGCAAAAATATCAAATTGGAATTATGCTATTTTGGTCCTTTTGAAATCATCCAACGTATTTTAACAACCTACAAACTTCTTCTACCAGAACGTAAAAATTCACCCGATTTTTCATGTTTTATTACTTAAGAAGTTTTATGGCCCAGCCATGCAACAATATTTGCCATTTCATCTTGCCGGCGTAGCACAAGACGATGAAATAAAGAGATATGTTTCAAAGTTAAAATAAAAAAAATAAAAATTACTTATGATAAGAATAATATGATTAAGTGTATTAGGTGTGATTTTTCATCTTACACCGGAATAAAGCCCATTTCTAAAAATTACAGGAGGAGAAGCTAGAATTTATCCAAAATGACCCGTTAAAACTCGTTGAACTTAAGAAATTAGACAATGAAAATATTGAAATAGAACATTCAAAGAAAAAAAAAGAAAAAGTCTTTATATCACTTAAATATAATGAAGAGAACAAATACACAGTTATGTTAGCCCCAAAAACTCAATTTCTTTATGAACTTCTTTCAATATGTAAGTTAAAGATACTTTTGATTATGAGAATGTAAAGATGTTTTATGCTTCAAGACTAAGCTAGAAATCCTTATTATAAGAGTGGATTTTCTCATGCTGCTAATACATACAATCTTAATATACTAATAATATATAATAAATTGAGATGTTCTCTGTTCTCTAAAGATAGAAGTTAGGTAGAAAAACTTCTATAACCTATAAAAAAAACTCATGGAATCAGATAAGGATGATAATTGCTAGTAATAAGTAAAGTGATCCATAAAGAAAACCACTCATGAACTCCTTATATAATGTACAACTTAAACCTTGCATTGAAAAATATATATACGATAAAAAATACTAAAATAATTGTAATACTTATAAAGAATATTATTAGATCTATGTTGATGATGTTATCTTATTGTAGGACACTCTATAAGATTAGATTACCAATATTCAATAATCTCAACTCATTTAAGTCACTTTATGATCCTCTTACAAGATTTGTTTCGACCATAGTTATACTTAAAAGATTTAAAAATTTGCAAAATGAACTCTAACAGATTGTTATTAGTGCAAATCGTCTTTTTCCATAAAAATGAAGAAATATAAACATTACAAGTTTTTGTTTTATTAAAAGACTTCCTTTATATAAATATTTCTCATTATTTTAGATTATGAAATATAATTACTACACTTTAATAGATGTGTAGTTATGTCTGATATTGCGCTTCATAGCATGTACAAGTTGATGAAGTGAATAAAGTTTATTAAAACTTGTTTGAAAAGCTTTAACACAAATTTTACCCGTAAACACAAGAAGATCCTCAACTTTGTCCCAATCCAACATAGTTCCAAATAAACCAGAATTAAGATCAAAATGAATATCAACAAACAAAATCACCTAAAATGAATATATACAAGAACAATATCACTTAATCTGATATTATCATTCTCCAACACATAATAATTGTCCAATAATCTTCCCCTTCAAGACTCAACTTCCCATTATTAATTTGGTTATTAAATATTATTCAATATTCAATATTATATACAAATACAATTTCATATAACATTAAATATTATAACTTTTTTCTATAACACAAATCAAAATTAATCCATTCATTTGTGCAGTCAAAATTTTCAATCAATAATATTTCCTAATTATTAACATTTGATAAATACCAATTTTATTCATAAACAATAGAAAACAGAAACTTGGGAATCGATTCTCGAGGGATCGAATCCTGACTTTCAGGCCAGGAATCACCAAATGATAGAACTTCTCTTGCCGGAACAGAATTCTGGCCTAAAAAATGGTGATATCATGATAATTAATTGGAAAAGTGTGCTACAGAGGTAATAAGCTAAGTCTGCATTTTGGTAAAAAAATTGATTTTTTTTACTTTTATCTACATTTGAAGATTTATTTTACTGTCACTCCAACTACCCGAACTCTTATTCGGACCCCTTTCCATATTAACCTCTACTGCATTCAAAATTGCATATATATACCATGACCAAATCATACCATAAAAAATTCATCACCAAATCTATCATAAACAATTGATAACTGAATTAACCATAAACAATTCGATAAGAATCAAAATAAAAACAATATAGTTATTCAATAATTTTTCGGCTAAATATCCCAAATATACTTAATTTTTCATATATAATGAAACCAACATGGATAACTCTAAAAAAAATACAGCACGCAAGAAAAAAAACAGTTAACAATGAAAATGCTCAATTCAAAACTGCTCAGATCCTAACAATGTGTTATCATTTACCAACCAACACAAATACCTACCATTCCGAAGCAAAACAATTTCCTCTATAAATTAAACCGAATTCAAAATTATAATTCCCAAAACAGAAACAATCTAAACAAAAAAAAAATACACTGAAAATTCATCAAAATCATTCGAGAGGAACCTCAACGTCTCCATCTGAAATCTCTTGCTGCAAATCCTTGGGGTCTTTCCCGTCAACGGTGCACCCAACCGACACGCAAGTGCCGAGGATCTCTTTAATGGTTCCGCTGAGATCCTTTGCCATGGAGCGCGGGCTCATCACCCTCGCGATCTCAATCACATCATCGAGGGAGATGTTTCCGTTGTGCTTAATGTTCTTAGTCTTTTTCCTGTCTCTCTCAGGCTCTTTGAGCGATTTGATGACGAGCGCGGCGGCGGAGGGCACCACCGTCACCTTCGCCTGGCGGTTCTGAACGGTGAGCTTCACCGTCACGCGGAGGCCCTTCCAGTCCTTTGCGGTCTCCTTGGCGATGTCTTCACCGATCTTCTTCGGAGAAAGTCCCAACGGACCGATCTTAGGGGCGAGGGAACTCGCTGCACCAACCTCGCCACCGGTGACGCGAACGAACACGTCCACCACCTGCGAGGGATCGAACTTCGGTGGCATTGGGCCGCTGGTTTCTTCGCTGGAGTGGTGTCGATTAGGGTTTTGCAGAAGAGGGTTTGTGACGGTGTTGGGATATAAAGTTGCTAACTAGGGTTTTGTTTTGTTGCTTGGGTGTATGGGCTTTCAGGATGCCAATGGGTCTTTTTCCAGTTCCTTTTCTACTATCTACACTTTCCTTTGGATGGAAAAAAAAAATCTTAAACAACTATCTTTTTACAAAATATAATTGATTCTCGTGTTGTAGAACATTCTCTGTGTAAAGTGTTTATGAAAAAAAATAAAAATTATGGTCTAAAAAATACAATCTGAAATGTAAAATTGAAAGGGGTGTTTAATAATTAATTTTTAAAGATGCCATATTTTCAGTATGAAAGATATTCTTTTGGTATATATATATTTTTTTCTAACATTTTTAGAAGATAATGATATTTTATTTTTATTTTTATGATAATTGAAGAGTGATTAGAATTATGAGTTAAAACAAGTTAAAATATTTTTTTTAAATGTTCTCATTTTTATGTTTTGAAAGTACTTAATCCGAACAAAATGTACAATAAAAATATTTTTCATAACATTTTAAATGTGTGCTGTAAAAAATATATTCTAAAATGGAAATTAAAAAATTATTGCTTTTGGATCTAATTTTCAAAAACACTATTTAGTAAAATACATTTTCATTTTCTTAAAATTTTAATTTTAAAATAATTTTTGGAACATGAAATGTAAGAGAAAATGGTATTTTAGAGGTGATAGTATTTTTAAATAATGAGATTTAATTATTTTAATATTAAAGTATTAAAGTATAAATAGAAATTATATAAACCAGTTTCATTGTTTTAAAACATTATTTCTCTTTAACTTATTTTTCTAGAGTCATTTTACTTCTCTATAAATCTTCTTACTCTCTAGATATCTTTGAAGATTTGAGAGCGTCAGCGTGATTCTTTCGACAAGTTCTTCAAGTTCATAGATCAATTCCTTCGATTAAGTAAGTTGGATTTCAACTCTTTTTCATTTTGATCAATTATGTTCTTCTCTTGCATGTTAGTATTTGTTTCGGGGTATAGGGACTAAGAGTCTATCTAAAACACTAACTTGACCTCATTTTCCTCTATTGTCACTATTACTCTTCTCTCCTCCTGTTCGGTGTTCTTTCTCTTTCTCCCGTTCGGTTGTCCAAACGATCAGGGTACTTATCAATTAGGCTCTGATGCTTAAGTCAGTTTAGGATAAGTAATTAATGTGGTAATAAATGCGAAGTAAAAGTTCTTACCAACTTACCTTGCACTCATGCCGTTGAAAGTACAACATGTTTTTACAATTGATTGAGTTAAGAAAAAAAAGAGAAAATACCAATTTGGTCAATTGGTAAGTTAAAAATCTGCAAAATCTGGAATTTGTTATAATGACGTTGGGCAACAGTAGCACCAAATTTCAAGTGTTGGAAATATTTTAATATAATTTAAAAAATAAATAACTAAAATAATATTCTACTATTACTAATATTTTTCATGGACTTTTAATTTTATGGGTTAATGTTATTTATGATTAACGATTATATTTTTTATTACAATTTACTTTTGTGTCTCCCTTTTCTACCTATAAATACCACCTAGGTGCATGGGAAAGACACAACAAAAAACACAACAAACACTAGAGTATTCTTAAAAGTCTTATTCTTTCTTCTCTATATTATCTTGTAAAAAAGTGGTGTTCATAAGGTTCGGAGATCCTTTGCTACACTCGATCGATCTAACGGGTTGTTGTATTTTGTGAGAGAAGCGCATATGATTTTATTTTGCCATGTGTAGTAGGGGCGTTTTATCTCTAAGGATAGTGTTATGCGTGCCTCAGTCCAAGATATTTTTACTCCTTTCCTTGTTTATTTTTTATTATTATTATAATTGTTGATCTCTGATTAATATTCGTTGATTTATATATATATATATATATATATATATATATATATATATGTCGTAGTATTATTATTGCTCTAATAATTATTATTATAATATTATTTCATATTTTATTATTAATAGTATTATTTGTTTAATCTTTTTATAACATTCCTAGAGAGAAAATTCTTATTTTTTTCTAAAATTACGGACAATATAAGGGGGAAGATTGAAAACACTTGTTATAAACTAATGTGTTTGGTATGGTTATAATCAAATTAGCCTCAACTAATTCTACAAATTTATTTGTATAATTATTTTTATTTCTATTGGTAACAATAAATGAAATTATGAATAAATTAAATTATGGTTCACTGAATACTTTTTTTGTGATATTTAAAGCTAATGTTTTTCCTATTATATTAATTTATGATTTAATATCTTATACTCGATGTTCTAAATCATGAATATATTTTAGTGTTTTGTATGAAAATAATTATAAAATGTTTGTCATACAAGTTAACCATTAATTGTTTATGAAATTATTATTGAGTTATGAAACTATCCATTTGCAAGAAAAAAAATTATCTTGATATTTATATGAAAAAAATGACCACCATAAATCCTTTTTTATTAGATTTATGAAATTAAAAATATTGTTTATGACATTAAATTAAAATAAATTATTTTATTTTATATCATGCTTATGATTATGTGTGTGCTGATAAAAAAAATCTTCATATCAGAAATTGAGGAGATGATCAAGTAAAATTAAAATGTCTTCTAGAGTTTTTTTTTCTTTAAAAAAAAGGAGTTTTTCCTGTTTCTGGATTCAAAACTTCCTTGTTACTCAACAAGGTTATGAAATGGTCTTTGAGTGCAATACTATTATTATATCTAGACATGTGTTTTGGTTTTGGTTGGTAAATGATATATTTGTGATGGTTTGTTTGAGTTAAGTACCTTTATCTTGTAATAAAATATTTAGTAGTTCTTATTTGATTATTACATATGTTGGAAGTTGTGATATATGACATGTTATTATTATAATTTTTTGAGAAGTTTGCTTAGAGACCATTCAATTATACAATTTTTTATGTATAAAATTAATTTAAAAGGAAAGTGATGAATATATGTCTTTAGAAATGAGAATAAATGTCTATATAAATGAGTGTTTTTATGTGAAACTCATGGTATTATTCATTATGTAACATCTTCATATAGTATTAATCTAATGGTGCAGCGAAAGAAAAAAAACAACTTTTGTTTAATATGGTAAATATTATGTTTCAAGTTCTAGCTTGTCTTTGCCTAAAATTATATGGGGTGAAACTTTATATTCTATTTGTCATATCGTCAAATATTATTCCTTACAAAAGGTTGTGATAAAATTTCTTTTGAGTTATGAAAGAAAAAATAATCACATTTAAATTATTTCAAAGTGTGGGGGTGCCTTGCAATAGTTAACATATTTGTTAATGAAAAAACAATCTTGGTTATATATTTTAAAGTGAGTGAAAATATACCTCTAATACTATTTTGCCATCTAGTGACATTATTTGTGTTTCTTTCAGTTATGGCAATATGTCCAATTTCTTCATATTATTGAATGATATATTAATGTAAATTGGATTTGGATTCTGGTGACACAAAATCACCTACTAGTTATGGTTATGTTTTAACTTTGGGTGGAGGTACAATATCATGAGAATCTGCTAAACAAAATGTTGTATCGTGATATACCATGGGAGCAAAGTTTTGTGTTGTTATAATACTAGTGTTGCTCACACAAATATTTATTATTTATATGATTTATCATTATTAAATAAAATATACCTATTATTACATTGCATTCTAATGATCAAGTTGCTATATATATAAAGCTTATAGCAAAAATTTATTGAAAAAATCCATAAGAGAGTGAGACATAACTTTATTAAAAAGTTATCACTCATGTATTAATTTTCTTGACTTTGTCAGGTCAGGAAAAATTGCGGATTCGCTCACCAAAGGATTGATGCATCAATGAGTACCCGAGTCGTAGAGGGGAATGAGATTAAAGCCCATAAATTAGTTGCAACAACGAACACCCATCTCCACCTGAATGGCGATCCCGTGGAATGGAGTTCAATAGGTAACAACGAAGTTGTTGTTGACTAAAGTACACTAACTAATGTGATTGAATTTTATGTCTCATTCCTATGGCGATGTGTACTATAAATTGTGGCAATAATTAGGTTGAGGTATATGCATTATTATGTTTATATATATATATTTTTTAAAAATACACAATGACAATGATTGTAGGGGTGTGAGTCGCAAACCACCCTTTGAGGGTTTACCTAGTGAGTGTGATGGTGAGGCCACCATTGTGAGACATGGGCAAGTCTCTAAATGACACTCATGAAACAAGATACATGCACAAGACCATAACGTGCACCCACTGATTAGAACCTATAATGAACATCGATATTGTACGTGTTACTTACTAAAACCCGATCATAGTGGATGTAGCTCAAAACAATCAAGACTCTGCATTTTCTCGGGTGGAAGTTTATAAGCACTAGGTATAAGGCTCAAACCCGGAAGGTTCCTTATGCTGAACTACAATATTTTGTTTTAAAAGATAATATCTTTTTTATTTTATTTTTTAAAATTATGTGGGGGATTGTTGGAAATATTTTAATATAATTTAAAAAATAAATAATTAAAATAAAATTCTATTGTTACTAATATTTTTCATGGACTTTTAATTTTATGAGTTAATGCTATTTATGATTAACAATTATATTTTTTATTACAGTTTACTCTTGTGTCTCCCTTTTCTACCTATATAAATATCACCTTGGTGCATAAAGAAAGACACAACAAAAAACACAACAAACACTAGAGTATTCTCAAAAGTCTTATTCTTTCTTCTCTATATTATCTTGTAAAACAGTGGTGTTCATAAGGTTCAGAAATCCTTCGCTGCACTCGATCGATCTAATGGGTTGTTGTATCTTAGGAGAGAAGCACATATGATTTTGTTTTGCCCTATGCAGTAGGGACGTTTTCTCTCTAAGGATAGTGTTATGCGTGCCTCAACCTAGGATATTTATACTCCTTTCCTTGTTTTTTATTTTTTATTTTTTATTGTTATTATAATTGTTGATCTCTGATTAATATTCATTGATTTATCTATATGTTGTAGTATTATGATTGCTCTAATAATTATTATTATATTATTTCATATTTTATTATTAATAGTATTATTTGTTTAATCTTTTTCTAACATCAAGTTTGGAACATTTTTCGTGACAGGGCACTAGGCGGAGGTTTATGTCGTTGGGCACCATTGCTCCATTGAGTTCTACTGGTCTTTGACCGCTGAGCACTGGATTGCACCACTAGGCATGCTCATAATAAAGAGCTTCTAGGGTTTCTAACACTAGACATCAGTTCTGTTGTGGGTTTTGTCACACTATTTGCTCTTTTTTAGCTTGTTTTGATTGTTCTAATGGTTTATATTATTGATATTCATGGTTCTAATGGTCGATATAATTAATGTTGTAAAGGTTGTAGCAAAGATATCAGTTGATGAAATTCAAGGAATTCCATGGGAGAAATTCTATTGTTGTGTTTTCCTTAGTGTATGCATTGATATATGGATTCAAGCAAGGAAATATCTTAGCACTCTAATAACCATTCAAACCCATATAGAGTAGAATGAGTTATGTGTTGAGAGTAGCAAGAGATTATAATCTAGGGTTTTTCCTTGACCTAAGAAGAGAAGGGGATTAACCTTGTATGTGATAAGGTAAAATCCATTGGCAATGACTCTACAAAATAATAGAGGTCCCTACAAAGACATGTCTCTAACGAATCTGATATCAATGCATGTATATGGATAATTGAGTTTATGGATTTCTTTATTCACATGTTTTACTTCTTTGTGACTCTTTGAAGTATATGGAATTGTAATGTGATATGTTTTCTTGTTACATGTTTGTTTCTTTTATAAATTAGCTTACCTTTTCTTGTATTTGTTGTCTTCTTTTTGCAATAATCATGTTTACTAATGCGAGCATATGAGAAAACAAGTCTTGAGTTATATGAGGAAGAAGGTGATGGAGCTGTATAGTTATAAGATCTTGTTATCAACTTCAAGTTCCTTGAGTTGTAGATGTAAAATATCTAATATGTTAATTACGCTAAAATTGTCAATAGAGAGCACTCTTTTTGCTAATAGATAGCGCTTTTTAAGCGCTATCTATTGGAGCGGTATCTATTAATAGATAATGCTTGTAAAAAAACGTTGTCTAATGACACCTTAGACAACACTTGTTTAGACAAACGTTATCTATATATTTTCCAACAGACTGCGCTTACTACAATAAGTGCTCTTTATTAATGCCCTTATAAGTGTTGCCTATGTATTCTTCAAAAATATAAATGATCTATAGATAATGCTTGGTGACACAAACATTTTCTATAGATAGCGCTTGTTTAATTATTTTTTTATTAATTTTTTATTTTTCGTTCGTTCCTTCTTATTTTAGTTATTTTGGATAATCATAATAGTATAATTTTATTTTTTGGCAGCTGTAATATTTGTATTATTAAATTAGTTATCACATGAAAAAGGTAAGTGTTCTAGAAAAATACTTTTCAAAATGTAAATAGAGAACGTTACGTAAAATATTTTGTAAAACACTTATATATATCTTTTTATATTTTGAAATATATTTTTATAATACTATTTTCTTTTATATATATATATATATATATATATATATATTATTGGTTTGTGTGAGACCCCTCCTTTTATAAAACTTCTCCCCTTGCTCTCTCTGTGTTACTGACCCAAAGGAGCCAGCCACCTTCACTCTCCCTTTACTCTAAGCACTTTCAAAATGTTGTTTTCTTAACCAATTCCTCACCAGTTCCTTGCTTTGTGATCAGATTTTGGAAGCAACAGTCCAATAGAACCCTCTGCTGCATCCTCTCTCCACTCCTTGCCTCCTAGGTATGATCTTGTTCTGTTCTGGCTCAATTCTAGCTCGAAATTTACGTTTAATCTCTGAATTCTGAGTCTGACTGCAAAATTCCCCCTTCTCTACGTCTTGGTGATAAATTCTCTAGGTCAAATTGAGGTTCCTGCCCCCTTACAACTAGTTGTCTCCACCAAAGCCAAGTTTCTTAGCAAAAAGGTAAGGGAAGCTGATCTTCAATTAAAATTCGAGTGTTTAGTATCATTGGGTGCTAGAATGGTATGATCCTTGTTTCAATTGTTGTTTGAGAGTTGCTTGTTGGTTGGAATTGGATTTTTACTTTATTTTTCATGGCTCTGCATGTGAAAAACAATGTGAAATCTTGATACTCTCGCCTAGGCGAGTAGCTCTCGCCTGAGCGAAAGTATCAGAGAGTTACCCCTGATACTGCGCGAGGTCTCGCCTAGGCGAGCTGAGGTCGCCTGAGCAAGACATCATCTCGTCTAAGCGGACCAGTTTAGTTTGAATGAGAACTCGCCCAAAATCTCGAGTTGCCCACTGTATGGGGTCTCGCCCAGGCGAGAGTAGTCCGCCTAAGCGAGACTACTTTCTAGCCTAGGCGAGATTCTTTAGCTTAAGCGACTTTCCCTGCAGAGTTTACATTTGTTAACTGTTATAGATGTTCAAAAGCCTAATTTTTGATGAGATAATGCGATGTTTGCTTATGGTATGCTGGATAACTCTGATTGGTAATGTACGCATGAAATGGTATAATGAAAGCTTGAGGAATGGAAATGTGATGGAGTGGTGGAACTAGGATTTCAAGGGAAATTCTAGGAGAGGTATGTAGTGTATGTGTAAGCACTTAAGGACTCAGATTTGGTTGGCATCCTGACGCTCCAATAGTCAATTAAGACTCATGTAGAGTATGATGGACTATGTCGTGAGGAGTAGCAGGAGGTCCTAGTCTATGGACCCGATCAGTCATGGACGCGAAGGGGACTTATCTTGGGAGTGGTTGGGTGATAACCCCTTGTGCCCAAACTCTGCAGAGTTTGGGAACCTTAGTTTGGGAACCTTCACAAGTGCAACCAAGAGATCCAAAGTGGCTTACATAATCCGGATGTCGTGTCTAAAGTTAGGTGTCTATATTGTAATGTGATGCTCATTTAAATACCTGTGATAAAGTGAACTTTTCTTACTAAGACTTTCAATTAAATTACTTGAATTATATTGTTAGCTTACCCTTCTTGTCCTGGTTTGCCTTCTTTGTGTATGTTCTCTTTGCGATGATCACCTATCTTGCGGTGTGAGCAGGAAAGGATCAAGGAACGGACACTCCCCTTCAGGATCACAGTTGACCGCTTCTATGAGGCGTTTTGTAGATTTTTGTTTTGTGTGATTCTGGGATAAGTCTTATTTTGATTTCATACTCTATCTTTCTCTTGCATAGACCATACTCACGCTTGAAGGGTCTTATAGTCACTTGGATTACTGTATTAAACTCATGTATGGTTTATTCCAATTATCTGCTTGTTAAATCATGATATAATGTTCTGTTTTGGTAGTTTGACACTAAAAAGAAATGGGATGTTACAGTTTGATTTATATATATTTTAAACAGTAGAATGAAGAGGAAAAAGTATTTACAAAAAAAATGTGTAATTGGCATTGATTGTAGTTTTATTGACCAGATGAAACTAGTTTAACGTTGTATTTCTTTTTCACCTCTCTCTCTCTCTATATATATATATATATATATATATATATATATATATATATATATTTCTAAAATCATAATTTTAACTTATTGAAATGACGGTGCATTTTAGAAAAAGGTGAAGTGATGGATTTTTGTTATTCAGAACGGTGAAAATATTTCGCAATGCATTTTTTTTTCTTAAATGTTCCAATCAAGACTATTTTAATTTTTTTATTTTTCATAATTCCATATTCTTTTTACTAATATTTAGAGAGGTGTTTGACCAATTTAGAAATTCATAATTTAAACGTGTTTTTATAATTTTTTGGATTACGAATTTTCAAATACTTCACTCCTGTTTTGTCATTTGGAAGGCCATTTCGTTGATATTAAGGGTTAGGGGAAGAAAAGATAGGGTGTGTAGGAAGATAAATCCTAGCTTTGATTTAACGTGATTGGCAATATTTGGGTTCTGTTTTGATGGGCTCACAAGGTAGTACACAGTAAAAATTAAAGTTTTATTGTTTGTAGTTCTCTTTTTGATAAGTACCACTTCACATATTTTTCAGATTAACATATTCATCCAATAACATATTTTTTATTTATTTTTGGAATAATCCTTGTTTTCTTTCCATATAAACGCTATTGCTTCTTTCTATTTTTTTCAAATTTCTTTGCCCATATTGTTCAAATTTCCTTAATTCTTGGACTCCTTTATTGCTTTTAAAATATTTGTAATTCTCGTGGACTTTGTTTAGAAATATAGTTCTTTTTCGTTTCAATTCATTTCAACATAACAAAAATATTTTATAGTATCAACTATTTTCTGGTAGTTTAATTTTTAAAAAGTTTTAAATTTATATTATATTTAAAGATATTTATTTTTTTTTTACTTTATTTTTTCCCTAACGAGATTTTTATCTTTCCATTGTAACATAACATATGAGCTCATTTCTCTTCCTATGGCAAACAAAATCCTTCTTTCTCACTACAAGTTTCCCACCGTTTAAGTTTTTTTTTTTTACACTATTGCATAATGCTCATTTCATTTCGCACACGAATCATCATCTCTTCTCATAGTTGAAATCATTCTCTCTTATGTCAGAGCCATTTCATTCTTCATGAAAATCCATTTCGTAAGTGTTTTCATCCTTTATAGTAGCTAATTTTTTCTTTGTTTGTTTTTCTTCTCAGTGCAACTTCTTAGTTTCATCCTGTTATAAACCTAACTTCAATTTTTTGAACCTTAACTTGAATTGCTGTGATCCGGTGATGAACCATTGCTTGTTAGTATTGATTTATGGTTTTATACTCTTTTTTATTCTAGTTTGTGTCTGTTTATGAACCTGGATCTATGAATGTAAAACCTAGGTCCAAGTTAGTTGTGTTTGTACGGAAGATTAGTTTCAAAGTGAAGGTTTGTGTAGTTTAGTGATGCATGAGAGGTACACTGTTACGTGGCACCAAAATATGATAAAGAGGAACACTATTAATGAAATATCGGGTGTTCTTTTTCTCCTCAAAGAAAACACTCGTCCAAGTGCAAAATGAAAGGGACTAGAGGGAGAAAAGGGAGGGAACAAGAATGTGTGTGAATAAGGAGTAAGCTGAGAAATCTTTATATAAGGGTTGGAAATGGTGGAGGATGTAGCATGGTGGATTCTTTAGAATTTAAAAAGCAAAATTACATTATTGTGTGTCAGGTTTGTAGAATGAGACTTGAGTCCAACCCACACATAAGGGATTGACACCACTCTCGACCAAAAACCTTAAGGCAATGAGTTTATGACTCTTTATTCTTATATAGTGCTCTACTTTCTCACTTATTACCAATGTGGGACTGTAACAAACACATTAGAAAATGTGAAGGGTAAGGAAAAGTTTGTTGAGCCTACAGACCACGTGTTAGAGGGAGGTGTACGTAGGAGCACACGTGCAAGAAAGCAAAATGCTAAATGGCGTGATTTCATAGTGGAAGGATAACGAATTTGGTATGGAAAATTCTCTCTCCCTGATTATTCTCTCTGCAGCCCTCCTTCCCTTTGGGTACCTTTCTCAATGCCACAATTAACTTCCCTTAATCTCATTGCTGCCCTGTAATTGCAGGAATGGATGTTGGAGCAATCCCTATATGCTCAACCCCTACAATTTGAACATTGTTATTTCACTTTGAATACTATTTCCTTTTTTCAGAATGTATTGGCATTGCACCTTTTTTCCCAATAAATCAGAGCCATTACAGATTTGTTGATTTTTATCACTATTTTATTGGTGAACTCTGCTTCTGGTTTTCTAGCATTATTACATTGGTGCTTTCATTGGCTTCCATGGCGGAGAACACACGAATGAAAGAGATGCAGACCAAGATTCACAATCACGCCAAAGACATTCGTCGTTTGAACACGACGCTTGACAATCTCCAAAAAATAATGGACGTTAGAAATCAGGCGCAAGAAAAATCTATGGAAGAGATTAAAGTGGTTTTACAACAATTACTGTTGAATTCTCTGAACACACATGGAAGTTCTTCGCACTCAAGTTCACCGGTCCAAGCATCTCCATTAACAATGGTTGCTGTGAGCAGAGATATTTCTCTAGGTTTCCCCATTACGATGGTTCTTCATCCGTTTTGGATTTGATTTTCAAAGCTGATATATTCTTTAATTATCACCATACACCTGATGGGGAACGTGTTGAAGCCTCTATGCATTTCGAAAAGGAGGTATTGTCGTGGTTCCAGATGCTGCGGAAGATGAATGTCGTGCAAATATGGCCAGCTGTCACCCGCGCCTTAAAATTTGGTCATTCTCCCTTTGATTGCGCTATGGCTGAACTATTTAAGCTGCAACAAAATGGGTCAGTTTCTGATTACCACTTAAAATTTTTTTCATTAGCAAATCATTCTGCAGGCCTCCCCGATGAAGCTATATTGAACTGTTTTCTTAGTGGTTTAAATGTTGATATTAAGAGAGATGTCATGGTTTTATCTCCTCCCAATTTACTCAGAGCAGTGGCCTTAGCTAGGTTGTATGAAGAAAAATATATGTCACCTTCGAAAGCTCTTATTTCGTATTCAAACAAATATCCTCCATTTTCTCTTAGTAGCACCTCAAATACTACAGCAGCCAAAATAATTCTGACAGTCACAGTACCTATGGCAAAACCCACCTTACCTCCATTATTGCCCAACCCCCCAGGACCACCGTACAAAAGTGCCAATGTGACACGAATAAGTCCAACTGAAATGCAATTGCGTAAAGAAAAGGGTTTATGTTATTTCTGTGATAAGAAGTTCTCTTTCAGCCACAAATGTCCCAACCGACAGTTATATGTATTGCAATTATGTGAAGAGAATTCTAATTCGGTGGGAAATATTGATGCCCAAGGTACAAACACTGGATTAGAAAAGAGTGAGGATCATCATTTGTCTCTTAATGCTTTGAAAGGAGGCTTAGGAGTGGGTACTATTAAATTTATAGCACATGTGGGCACATTACCAATTACAGTGTTGATTGATGGCGGTAGTTCTGACAATTTTTTACAACCTCGAGTTGCCAAATGTCTGAAACTTCCAATTGAGCCAACACTCATGTTCAAGGTGATGGTCAGAAATGGTCATTATATGGAATCAAAAGGGTTAATACAAAATTTCACCCTCCAGACATAAAGGCATGTTTTTATGTTACCAGTCTTTTTACTTCCCATTTTAGGTGCTAATCTCATCCTTGGTGCAAGTTGGCTTAAAACAATGGGCCCTCATCTTGCAGATTATGAGTCATTCCAAATTAAATTCTTACATGACGGGAAATATATCACGTTGCAAGGTGATAGAGATATGGTGGCAAATTCGGCTCAATTGCATCACACCCAGCACATGGTACGTACTAATGCTATTGCTGAAATTTATAGCATGCAAGTGATAGATGAGGATATGAAATTAGTGTCTCTGTTACCACTTACAGAGGATATGGAGCCCGAATTGGCTCTTTTATTACACACATACAGCTCAATTTTTGCTCTTCCTAGTGGATTACCCCCACCTCGTCCCCATGTTCATTCCATTCCTCTACTAGAAGGTTCTAATCCTGTGAAAGTGAAGCCCTATAGATACCCTCATAGTAAAAAAAAGGAAATTGAAAAATTACTACACGACATGCTTTTGGAGGGTCTAATTCAACCAAGCTCTAGTCCATTTTCTTCTCCAATTATTTTGGTTAAAAAGAAATATGGAACCTGGCGTGTATGTAATGATTATAGGGCTCTCAATGCCACCACTATCAAGGATATCTTTCCTATTCCTATAGTCGATGAACTCATTGATGAACTGTATGGAGATTGTTATTTTTCAAAATTGGATCTACGCTCGTGATATTATCAAATTTTGCTAAATCCGAATGATCGTTACAAAACGGCTTTTCAAACTGATCAATGGCTATACGAATGGTTGGTCATGCCCTTTGGTTTATCCAATGCGCCTACAACTTTCCAAGGCTTAATGAATCAAATTTTCAGTGGCATATTAAAGAGGTTTGTTCTGGTGTTTTTTGATGATATATTAGCGTATAGTACTAATTGGAAGGATCACCTTTACCATCTTAAGGTCGTGCTCAAGATTATTCAACAGAACTAGCTCTTTGCCAAATTTTCCAAATGTACATTTGGCGTACAACAAATTAGTTATTTGGGTCACACTTTATCAGGAGATGGAGTGGCAATGGACACGGACAAGCTGACATCGGTCATTAATTGGTTGAACCAAAAACCTTGAAACAACTGCGTGGCTTTTTGGGCCTTACAAGATATTACTGACGTTTTGTAAATGGTTATGCTCAGATAGTTGCCCCTCTCACAGATCTCCTAAAGAAAGACTCTTTTAAATGGTCTTCAACAGCAGATCAAGCATTTGAGGCATTGAAAATAGCTCTTACCACAACACCAATGTTAGCAATTCCAAATTTTGCTACACCTTTTGTTTAGGAAACCAATGCTTTAGGATCTGGTATTGGTGTTGTCTTAAGTCAAAATAAGCACCCCATTACTTATTTTTCTAAGAAGCTATCTCCAAGAATGCAGAAGCAATCTGTCTATTCTAGAGAATTTTATGCAATCACAGAGGCCATGTCCGGATTCAGACATTACTTGTTAGGCCATCAATTTGTGATTAAAACGGACCAAAAAAGTTTGAAAGAACTTTTAGAACAAACACTTCAAACCCTTGAGCAACAACAGTGGTTACCCAAATTCTTTGGGTATGACTTCAAAATTCAATATTCTCCTAGAAAGGAAAACATCCTTGCTTATGCCTTGTCCTGGAGATTAGCAATGGCTTGGTCTGCACCTTCACATACTTGGTTTCAATCAGTAGCGACTGCTACAAAAACTGATGCAACATTGAGCAAAATTTATCAAGATTGTATTGAGAATGCAGGGAAAAGTGGGGAGTATGTTGTCTAGCAAGATATGATTACTTGGAAAGGGAGAATTATGTTCCCAAGGGATGAGAAATTACTCCAAATGATCCTGACAGAATTTCATACCTCAAAAGTGGGAGGCCATGTTGGAATTACAAGAACCTTGAAGAGAATTAGTGCTCAGTTCTATTGGCCCAAAATGAAAGAGGATATCCAAAAATTTATTCAAGAATGTGTCATTTGCTAACAAGCTAAAGTCTTATAATCTTTACCTACTGGCTTTCTGCAGCCACTGCCAATTCCGAACCTTATTTGGGAGGATATTACAATGGACTTCATCACTTGCTTACCTCTCTCTCACGAATATTCTAATATCATGATGGTAATAGATAGGTTATCTAAATTTGCCCACTTTATCCCCTTAAAATCTGGATTTAACAGTCAAATTGTGACAGCAGCTTTTATCCAAAATATTGTTAAGTTATATGGCTTTCCCAAAACCATAGTCTCTGATAGAGATAAAGTCTTTATCAATAACTTTTGGAAATAATTATTTAAGTCGCAGGGCACCACTTTGACTATGACTTCGGCTTATCATCCCCAATCTAACGGTCAAACCGGAAATTTAAACAAAAACTCTAGAAATGTACTTGATGTGTTTTGTTTTTGACCATCCTAAAGATTGGCCTGATATGTTACCATGGGCCCAATATTGGTATAATTCAGCTTTTCATCACAACATTTCAATGTCTCCTTACCAAGCAGTCTATGGTAAGTTACCCCCTTCTCTAATCAGGTACGAGTATAATGAGAAGGATCCTCCAGACTTACAATAGTCCCTCAAGGCCCGTGATGCTTTGTTAACAAAGCTAAAAATGAAATTAAATCAAGCTCAGAACTATATGAAGCTACAAGCAGATAAGAAACGTAAGGATATACACTTGGAGGTGGGTGATTTAGCCTTGGTTAAGTTACAACCATACAGGCAAAGTTCTGTTGCTTTAAGAAAAAACCAAAACTTGAGTCTCAGATATTTTGGCCCTTTTGAGTTGTTGGAAAAGATTGGGAAAGTTGCTTACAGATTGTTATTGCCATAATTTGCAAAGATATATCCAGTATTTCACATCTCCCTGTTGAAGAAGTTTCAAGGGGTTATTAATCAACCATACCTTCCCTTGCCACTCACGACAAATGAATGTGGTCCTGTGATGTTGCCATATCGGATTTTGGATAATCGTGTCATTAAAAGAAACGAAAAAACTAGTTTGGAAGTGTTTGTTCAATGGGATTCATTGCGTGATGATGATAACACTTGGGAAGAGATTAAAGAGTTCAAGAAGGCCTATCCTCATTTCAACCTTGAGGACAAGGTTACTGTCAAATGGGAGAGTAATGTAACAAACACATTAGAAAATATGAAGGGCAAGGAAAAGTTTGTTGAGCCTACAAACCACGTGTCAGAGGGAGGTGTACGTAGGAGCACACGTGCAAGAAAGGAAAATACTAAATGACGTGATTTCATAGTGGAATGATAACGAATTTGGTATGGAAAATTCTCTCTCCCTTATTATTCTCTTTGCAGTCCTCCTTCCCTTTGGGTACCTTTCTCAATGCCACAATTAGCTTCCCCTAATCTCATTGTTGCCCTATAATTGCAGGAATGGATGCTGGAGCAATCCCTATATGCTCAGCCTCTGTAATTTGAACATTGTTATTTCACTTTGAATACTGCAATTTGAACATTATAGATTTGTTGATTTTTGTTACTGTTTTATTGGTGAACTCTGTTTCTGGTTTTCTAGCACTATTACAAGGACTTAGACTCACACTTGGATTCTTAACATTGTGATTATCATCCTCATCATCACCATCACCATCTTTAGTAGAAGAGAAATAAATTTAAGAAGCCAAAACCTTGAAGAATACACATTTATACATAAATGTTAAGATGTTACCTCAAAAGTTTATACTTTAAAAGAAGGTCCAGAAAAGCTTATAATCTTGCTAGTGATTTTCACATTGGATAGTCAAAATCAACTTCAGGTTCGTGCGAATGGCCTCAATTTTCAGGTTCTCTAGAGTTAAGAAAATGTAAAGCCTTTTGGAAACAAACTTGAGATTTTTAGTTGTTGGGGCAACTATAGGTTTTGTAATGGTTATAGGGTTTTCAACACAAATGGACATCAAAATGATAGTTATGAACTTGGCTTTTACTCTCGAACATGATGCAGGTCAGAAAGCTTTGGTTAGTGCGCATACTTCAAGTTGGAATGTCTGAGCATCGATCATCAAATTACAAAATACAATCAATGTGAGCCCTACATATCTCAGAACAAAAGAAAATTTGATTTTCCACTTAACAGTAATGGCTTATGACAAATTATGACAAAAACATGTGTAGTTTAAAATTCAAACCACGTTTCTGTGTGAAATGCTTACTTGCAAACAAAAACATATTATCTGAGCATACATCAATTTAAATAAACAATATTTAAATAGAATTTAGGTTTGTTAATCTTTTTTCAATTTTTTTTTTTATTTTGAAAAAAGTCATAATATCATTGACGGTTATAATTGCCACTAAATTTTTAAAATTTTTGAACTTGTTAATAGTCATAACCATCATTAAGTATCTATAATAATATATAAAGAGGATACCATATTTTGTGTCCACATTTCGTTATTTCAATTTTACCTTTAACTATTATTTTAAAAATTAATTATTTTATAAATAAATAGTTTACCTTTAACCGTAAATCTAAAAACCTCTTTTGCCAGTCTTTTAAAATACTTATTTTGTATACATATTTTATTTATCTAATTTTATATTTAACAACTATTTTAAAGATTAATTATATATTTTTTATTAATTTTAACTCGAATTTCTATAAAAATTAAAAAATCGAATTCACAAACGTTGTTGTGCATGTGTTTTTACTAGTTTAATATAAAAAGATTTATAATTAATTTAAAACTAGTTAAATATTACTAACAATTTTAATAACAATTATTTTATTTGTTATAATAAATTGATGTTATAATATATTTGTAGCGTCAAATTTTACGGCAATTAATTAACTTACAGAAAGAAACTAGTAATAGTTTCCCGTCGTTAAATAATATATTAAACTAATGTTAAATTTTAGAATTTTAATAGTGTTCGGAAATAAAATCTCCTTTTATTTTTTAGTAAATGTTGTCATTTTAATTTTAAATCTTTTAACATTATTAAAGAAAAAGCTAAAATAAATTGTAAGGAAGACGTTTAAAAGAATAAAAGATACTTTTTTTAATTTAAATGCTTTAGAAAAATAATTGTCACAAAATATACTATATTTTTCGATGAAAATTCAACTTTAATTAGAAATATAACTAAATTATAAAAATAATATAAATTTTGTGAAATTAAATTAAAAATTTAATTCACCTTTCAAGATAATATTAAAATTTAATTTGTAATATCCATTTTGATAGAAATCATAGTATCTAACATGAAGAGTTAACTTTTTCCAATATACTCGAATGCACAAATTTTTTAAGCTTATTTATGTTGGTATACGAGGATCCTTATTTCTTTCATTGATGGTTACTAATACTTTTATAGTGATGTTGATAACCATAGATAGCATATTCATCTATTAAAATTTAAAATTGAAGTCAAGAGTCTTTCACAAAATTTTATTTTACTTACTGAGATTAGATTGATTGCAAGCTAAAAATATAAAGATTTGATAGCGAAAAAAAAAATTCTTTCTTACTAATTTTTAAAATACTAAAAGTATTCTTCAAGAAACCACTTGAGTGGCAACATTTCATCAAAATGAAATTGTTAAAAAGGTCTTTTTTTTTTCTTCTTTTTTTATTTCATAGGAGTTTTCCCTCCTTCAACCTCTAATGAAACAAATATTCTTTTTCATAATATAATTATAAGTTTTGAAAAACTCTGATATTTTTTTCTTTGTGTGAATGAGAATTTTTTCGGATCCGTCGTTGTTTAAAAAATAATTTTTTTAAAACGAAAGAAATCAAATAGAGTCCCTATCGCTACATCGAACCTGTAATAAACACATTTAACAAATTTTGTGTGAATGACATTTGTCACCAATTTTGGTTATAAACATGTAACATGTGAAAACATTCATGAATGAATTTTGATTCTTTCAATAAAAACATACAAAATTAAAGAGACGTTTTATTCTGGGAAAGAGAAAAAAAGTATGTAAGATTTCTATTATAAATATGTAACATGTGAATTAACCCATGTATTTCAGCGTTATTTTATTTTATTAACTTCAAAATTCAAATATTATATTTGTTGGAAGAGAACTGTGCTACATATACTTATTATGCTCAATTTAACATAATAAGTAAGAACTTCATTCCAATTAATAATAATATTAATAATAACAAATATAGTTTTCTATAATATACATATAATATATAACATATAAAGATAATTTTCTTTTTTATCTATATTTCATAATATTAATTCTATCTTTTACAATACAATTATTTATTAAATTTTTTAAAATATATAAAAAAAATTTCTCTTTTTTGTCTATGTTTCATAATATCAATTCTACTATTTATAATATAATTATTTATTATTTTTTTTAAAATTAACGATTATTTTTACTTATTTTCTATAAAACTGTTTATTTTTTTTTCTTTTTTTATTTAAACAATTAATTTTTCTATTCATTTTACTTTATTTTTAATAAATATAAATTTATTTTATATTTTAACTTAATAACATTACACTATTATCACTTACTTAAATTTCTATTCTATTATTTATACTTATAATGTCAATTTAAATAACTGTTTATAAATAAAATTACTAAATAATATAAAATATAAATTAGCTCACAATATTTAACCTGCAAGAGGATCAAAATTGATTAGAGAAAAGAGTGAAAAGAAGACTTATTATATTTACAAATCTAATCCTACATATGTATTGTTTTCAATATCATGAGTCCTAAAATAGGCCCAAATTTAAAAAAATAAAAATAAGAGATGAGGTCAAAAATTTAAAGAGATGACAGAAATAATTTTAGAAAAATGAAAATTTTTATGAATTAAAAGTCGTTTTAATATAATTTATAGTTTGATTTTTAATAATAAAACATTTGAATATTTATAAAATTATTTTTACTCTTAAACGATCTTCTAATCTCTACAGTATTTATTTAATTTTTAATTAACGAATGATATTTTAGTATTCATTTTTTTCTCTCTCTCTCTCCACCATTCATTATTCAAGATCCACCCAGCGTTTTGACGGTCTTGTGAAACTTTTTTTTTTTAATTTTAAAATTTATAGGCTTACTTATATAACATATTTATAATACTATAATTTAATATTGTTCCGTTATTTTTAAAATTATTGATTAGGTCTCATTTTTTTTTCTTATAGTCCTAATAATTTAATGTTTTCTGTTAAATTAAAATAATACTGTTACAAAAATGTAACGTAAGACGTGTGTTGTTAATGTCTCATAAAAATCATGAGACGTTTTAGTAACATAATTATCTCATTCTCACCTTTTTTTTTTAACATTTTTATCAATTTGAATGAAGAAATCAAATTATTATATTTCAAAAATACATAAATAAATACCCATCCAAAAAATTAAAAAGGGTGTAGAAGAATATTAAAATAATGAAGTTATTAAGCTACTAACTAATACAATTTCTCTGATGCGTATATTCTAATAAGAGATAGTGTGCAGGGCTATTCCATTCCTAGCTATGGTTCTTACTTTTCAAAACATGTGGTTTACGTGGTGTTTAATATAAGTATACTGAGGGAAGATATCAACGAACATGTTTGCATTATTAGGATTCACACATTTTTTTTATACTCCTTTTTCCAGAATGATTTGAAAGTTGAAACTAAAATATTCAGAAGCAGCTTTTCTTTTTCTCTTTAAGTGGAATGGGTGAGAATATGTTGGAAGCAAAAGAAAGAAAATGAAAAGAGAAAGAAATATGAACTGGTGATGTATTTATTTTTTTATTTATTTTTTGTTTTGGTTGAAAAATGATCTTTGTTAGGAATAAAGTTTGAGGATATCATTAACATAAAGCAATGGCATTTTATTTTGATTAATTAATTAGATTGTTAAAAAAAAAATAATAAGTGACAACATAAATCTTACCATTATCTCTAAAATAAGTTTTAATATCATTTCGAATTTATATTTTAAATTAATTTAATTTTGAATAATTAATTTCTAAGATGAAAATTGCTTTTTTATTTACATAATGTTAGAGATTTACATGAGAAAACAAATTTATAATATACAAGTAAAATAAATATTTTTTACTTAATTAAGGTTGAATTAAACTTATATTTTTGTTTATAAAATAAAAAACAAAATTTCAATTTAAATATAATTACATATTAATATTATTTTTTTTAATAAATATAAATAACACTTCACTAAGATCAAATATATACTCAATTATCTTATGAACGTAAGGATTACTATTAGTTGAACGTGAAATTTTTTTCAAGACTACGCACAATTATTCACAAAAAGAATATCCAACGTTGTAAATGTTGTTCTTGAGTTCAACGTTGTGACCAGAGATGGTGGAATTTGCAGCCTAGTAGTATCATCTAAAGTCTAAGTTTGTGTCCTCTTGATAAAATAATTTTTAAGAAGATTATGAAAATGAATTTGTGTATATTTTAGTAGATGGATATATTTGTTTATTTAAGTGTATTTAGAGGGTAAAGTAAGTGAATTTAGAAATAAATTTTTAAAAAATTAGTGAATGATTTGAGTTACATGATAGATTACAACAAATTAATAGATAAAATTTTAAGATTACGGAAATATCTTTGATAATAAAAATTAATATTAAATGATTATTAGATGAGTTAAAAATGTTAAAATTTAATAGCATTTTAATTATATTAATTATTATACATATTTATATATAATTTTTAATATTATTACTTATTATATACACATAATAATAATAATTATTATTATATATATTATTATTTTTTAACTATATTTTAATTATTATATATTTTAATTATTATATACATGAACTATTAAGATTAAGAATAATTATTTTATATATATTATTAATCATTATATTTTTAACAATATTTTAATTATATATATATTTGACTGAAGCCAGAAAAAGTGCAAGGACTTTCAGACATAATGGAAGAAAGGGAAGATAGCTCAATCGGTAGATCAGAGGGCACTCACACCTGGCCAACTAGCCTAATCTAGGTAGTTTAGGGAATACAATACCAAAAGATTCACTATTTGATAAGCCAGCAATGGATCAAACTCTGGAACAAGCCAAACAAACTCCAACCCAAAAAACAATGACCAAGCATAGTACACACACACACATATATATATATATATATATATATATATATTACAATGGATATATTATTAATAAATATATTATTCACACACACAACACTAATTACATAATCATAACCGGTGTTCACACACTATTAGGACTTTATAGGGAGGAGGTTTCATTAGAGAGACACAACACCAATGAGACTTGAGCCCAACCACATAAAGCATTGAGACCACTCTCAACCCAAAACCTTAAGGCGATGGGTTTATGAGTCTTTATCCTTATATAGTGCTCTACTTTCTCATTTCTATCTAATGTGGGACTTAGACTCACACTTAGATTCCTAACACACACTATTTCACACACCCACACACATTAAACAAAACATATAATACGTTACAAAGATAAAAATGTAAAATTCGAACCTATACTCTCAAATCTTTGCATCCTACCCATGATTCAAGAATTCATGGATTCCAATTTTTTGCACTCTTAAATCGTCACAAATTATCGCATATGAACACATTTCATTTTCAACATCCGTCTTTGTAAGTTTGTGTGAACAGTTAATCCCATCAAACAAAAACAGCGTAAAAGGGGTGGCGGATAAACATAGAAAGTGTTTTTGGTTTAACATATACATGAGTTTGAAATGTTAAAAATATAATTTGTATACATGTTATTTAATATATCTTTTAGTGGTATATAATTGAGATGTATTAATAATTTCTAATGTTTCTATTAAATAAAAAAATCGTTATTAATATTTTTAAAACAATTATTACAAAAATAGAAAATTTATAATAGATAGTAATTTATGGCTTAGTTAGAGGTAAAACTTTTTTTGTATAAATTAATCTTCCTTTTTCATTATCAAAACATCTTCAACATAAATATTATATTCACAATTTGAGACTTTAAATTTTAGATCTTAAGAATAATTTTCATTAAGGCATCGTGATAATGTATATTGTTCGTGTTAGATTTGATGTACCAATATTTCACAACCAAGAGGGGGTGAATTGGTTTCATAAATTTTTTTTGTTCTTTTCACTTTAAAACCAATTTTAAATGAAATCCTTAATCAATTGACAAGATGAGTTTAAGAATGCATATTTTTTAACCTTTATACTTAGCAAAATGTAAAATATAAAGAAAAGAGAGCACACGAGAGATCAAGATTTATACTGGTTCGATTCAATTGAATCTACATCCAGTCTCTAGCTATCCACACTAGAAATTTCATTATAACATCAAGAGTTAGGACAATATAAGATCCACATATGTACTTCCTAGACCCTAGATACACACTCTTGAATAGAGATGTCAAAATGGGTTTCAACCCGTGAGCCAACCCGGCTCACCACGGGTTCGAGCTGGGTTGGGTTGAGAAAAATTCAACTTTTTCAAAAGTGGGTTGAACTTAATCTGGCTCACTTAACCCACGGGTTAAACGGGTTCGAGCCGGGTTGAAGGTGGGTTGGCCCACTTAACCCACCAACATTTTTTTACAATTTTTTTAAAATATTTTAATAATTATTTACTACTCCTATTATATTTGTTCACAATTTCATATTTTTAAATGCTAGAATGTTGCTTAATTATATTTGAATAGTTTGAATGTTTAATTAATTTGATTGTCAAGTTATATATGTTGATACTTTAATCTTTAACTATAATATTTATAGTAAATTACTCAAGTAACTGTCTTATAAACAATTTTTTCTAAATTAGCATGAAAAAAAATGTATAGTTTTTTTATTTATATTTTGTTGAATAGCATAACAGAAAATTTGTAATATTAGTCATGCTTTCTTAGACTATATGGATACTTTCTTGGAAATAATTCTTCATATATTGGTGGTGAGCATGATCAAAATATTGGTTCTTGATTTTACCATGATTGTCATCTCATGGGTTACTTAAAAATTTATTTAAATATTTGAATACTAAAAAAAAAATTTAGGTGGGTTGGTGAGCCAACCCACTTAACCCACCAACCCGTGGTGGGTTGAGCCGAGTTACAAAATTTCTGGCTCACCATAAAGTGAGATGGGTTGGGTTCACTCATTTTCAACCCGGCTCGTGGTGAGCCAACCCGTGTGAGCCGGGTTGGCTCACTTTGACATGTCTACTCTTGAAAAACCCTTCAAGAAATGCAACCAGTAACACTACATGTAATTACCAATACCTATCACAGTCACAATGATAGAACAACAAAGTTTCAATAACAAGAAACCATAAATTTAGTAACCAAAAATCAGTGTTTCAATGGATGATTAAGGATATAAAGAAAACACTTGATTCTATGTAAGGCTTGATATCACAATCACATCATCTTCTTGAATTCTTAATGAACAACTTGAGGAACAATGAAGAACCAATGCAGATTTCCTCCAAGAACTCTTCAACAATCTTTCTCTTCTCTTTAGTGTCTAAAAAATGTCACTCCGAACTGGTGCAATAATCTATTTTTAAAGTAGAGTTGTTACTAGTTTATCTAGTTGATTAGGTTATCTAGCTAATCAACTAGGTTATGACAGTGCTCAAGTTCATGTTCCATAATTAATCTAATAGACTAGATTAATATTTTAATCAACTAATGCAACAACAAAATAATACATTTAACCATCACACATATCAGACATGGCCTAATAGATTAGATTAACATTCTAATCAACTAAGTGTGAAGGATTTAGCACATTTAGCTTGGCACACATCAAGTTCATACAAACATCTATGTCCTGTTTGAATTCAAGCTATTCTAGGCTATCATTTTCCTATGGACATCATCAAAAACAACATAAATTCTCTTTGAAAAATAGGAACAAAAGTTCCAACCACATTCAATAAAGAATTTTAAATAAAATTATGACCAATAAAATTAAAAAAAAATAATGTTTCCTCTCTTTTTTTCTCCTCCCCAAATTTGATAATGTTGACGCAATCAAATTAATATTACTAAACTATTGCAACTTCAGTACTTCAAAGATAGTAGTCAAAAAAATAAAAACGGTAAATTCAACCTTAAGTCGTCTCCCAACGAATACAAAAGTGATTTCTAATAAATTAGTTCTTAAAAAACTTTACAAAAAGATTAGTCAAATAATAAAAGTAATAAGATAAATAAAATTGGTGTGATAAAAAGATATAAAAACAATTTTAAAGAAAATAGTTTGATCTCATTGCTATTTTAAAATAACATACTCTATTTTGTATCTTAGATTAATTTTTCCAACACACTTCTGTTGATATCTGTGTTGCCTTTGCAACTATTACCACCATCTTTGCAATTGTCGTCATTGCCTCCACCTCTGCAGTTGTCGCCACTGTGTCCTTTTCTTCTTCCTCCTCCTCATTTTTTAACTCCATCTTCTTCCCCTTTTCCTTCTTTTTCTCTTCTTCTTTTCACTCATCTCTAATTAATTTATAAAAATTATTTCGTCAAATTTGACAAAATGAGTAACACCCATTTTACCATCTGATTTACCCATGAATTTATGATAATCCAATCATCAATGAAGTTATCGATGAATTTTAAGAAAATGGAATTATCGATGGATCTATCAATAGATTTTTAAAAAATTCAATCACTAACACATTCATTAACAGATTTAAAAAAGAAAACCAATACTGACAAATTTACTGATAGAATTTTAAAAAAAAATTATTAATGGATTTATTAACGAATTTTACCACGACATGGTCAAAGTCCTAAGCGGAAAATTTGACACCCATTTTACCAAGAAAAATATCTATTAGTAATAAACATTATAAATTACAAATGAATATTACTGACAAATTTTACCTACAAATTCATTACCGAGATAAATATTCGTCAATAATTAAAAATCTAATTTATCAGCAGATAATACCGATGAAAGTATTCATCAATAATTAAAATTCTAAAATTCGTTAGTAAAACTTGTTGGTAAATTAAGTTTTTTTGACAAACTTTACCGACAAAATATATATTGGAAATAAACATTACAAATTACAAATGAGTATTAGTGACAAATTTTACCTTCAAATTCATTACTAACTTATATATATTCGTCAATAATTAAAAATCTAATTTATCAACAGATATTACCGATAAAAGTATTCATTGGTAATTAAAATTCTAAAATTCGTTAGTAAAACTCATTGGTAAATTAAGTTTTTCTGACAAATTTTTTTCATTAGTAAAATTTCATCTGTAATTTAACATTTCTTTCAGTAAATTAAAAATAAATAATATATGAGATTTTATTTAAAAAATTAATTGAAAAAATATTTAGCATAAGTAACTCAATCAATATTTTATTTTATAATTATAGTTTTAGAATCATAGTTGATTTAGTTGTCATTAATATTCAAATCGGAAACATTACTATTTTTGTTGGTAAAAAGACATCAATCGTAAAAAGATATTGTTATTTCATTGACATATAAAAAGCAAATATATTGATGATGATGGTAGTAAAACATTTCCCCTTCTTCTTAGCGAAGTGCAAAAAAAAAAAGAATATTTTCCTCTTCTCACATAGGCACAATTATTCTACTTCGTCTACAACCTTTATTCTCTTCTTGTTGTGGAGACATAATAAAAACTTTCAACAATAATTATTTATGTAATTGTTATTGTTTCTACATACAACAACAATTTACTTAGAACGTCGTCAAAAGTCTACCATTTCAACATTAAATTAATTACAAGATTGACACCATCGCCTCTTAATGATAGTTAACATAAAATTGTTGTTAAAATTTGTTATTTCCACATTAAATTAAGGATTGCCTTTTTTTTTTAATCTTGAACTATAATGCAATTTTGGTTTTATCTTTATTTCAAAGCTTGATCTTGTTAGGTCCTCAGACTTAAGAATTGCATGAACTCAGACCTCCTCATCTAACGACGTTAACTTTTTTCTTGACGTGGCAAATAGTGAGCCAAGTCAACCATTTGTTTTTGGACATGTGTCCTTTTTTAAATTACATGTGTTGGTTTTTTCACTTTTTCATTTTCTTTTTTATTTTTGCTTTTTTCTTTTTCTTTTCTTCAACTTCTATAATTTTTTACTTTGATCAATCACCCCACCATTTCTATACACCTTATTCTCTCTAAAATAGCTAAAATTAGAATATGTTGTTTATCACACTGAATATTTTGCATATAATATAAAATGAAGATGAAAATTAACATTGTCATTGGCGATATTAGAATATGTTGTTTAGCACACCGAATATTCTTCTTATAATACTTGTTTTGAATTCCTTGAATCTTTGTTGGGAAATCTATCAACAAGGATCATTTAGCGGTCACTTGCTAAAAATTATGATGTTTTACTTAAAGTGGTTACCTTGAATCACCAACGTGAAGTTTGGAAGATTGTGAATCTAAGAAATATCTTCATTCCATCCAAGGTTGTTATAAAATATGAGTAACAACATACACTAGATCACCCATCTTTCACCATCGGTCATTCTCACTACGTCATTTATTTCATTATGTCTCGTGTAGTCTTCCACATGGAAAACTAAAACTCTTAGATTTATTCTATTGTAATTTCGTTGTTAACTTTGATGTTATGTACAATTAAAGAGTTATTTTTTAGTTTCTTTAAAATATAGTTGATTTTATGTATTCTTAAATTTATTCAAAATAGAGTCAATTATATCTGTTATCTTTTAGCTCTGATTTCTACGTTTAGAATTATTTTAGAAAACATTTTGATAATTCAATCTTATTCTTTAATTAAAATTTTGGTCAATTTACTTAATTCTAATAATTTTTTATTTAGGTAAAATTTCACATGTATATACTTGGAATATGTGAGATAAAAACAAAGGTTCACTCATAGAGACTTGCAAAGTGAGGTGTAAATAGAATCTTACTTGTATATGCTTAGAACGAGTGAGAAACTAAATGAATTATGCTTGTTTGATTAATTCAAACTTGTGTACTTGTTATCTTAATTCAAAAGGTAACAGAATAGAACCCCACATATAGACATTTGGAAAATGTGAGGTATGAATAGAATGTTACTGTATAAGTTTGGAATGGGAGAGAGACTTAATGAATTAATTTAAACTTGTTTGATTAATTTAAACCTGTTCAAGAATAATTTATTGCTTGCTTAATTCAAGAGGTAATAGAATAATACTTCAAATATATACACTCGGAACATGGAAAGTATATTTAGAATATCACTCCTTTATACTTGAAATAGGTAAGAGTGTATACTTGAAATAGGTAAGAGTGTAAACAAGTTAATTGACACTTGTTTAGTTATTTCAAAATTTGTTTAGAAATTAAATGAATGATAATCATATAAAAACTGATGAAGAATTTATCTATAAAATAGTTGAAGAATCAACTGTTTTTCATGTTTATGACTTTATTGCAAATTCTTATACATGTTGATTTAATAAAATTTTTATTGAATTTGTTGAAAAATGACTTAGATTGACCGACTCTATCTAAATTCATACTTTGAATATAATAAATGCTCTAATCTATTTAGTTTAATAAGAGAAACAATGATCACTAATATTAATATATATATATATATATATATATATATATATATATATATATATATATTTATATTCATCTTTGTTGACTTAGTGGATTTTATCCACTAACATTGAAAATATACTTCTATGTTTCAAAACCTTGCCTTAAAAGTATAATCATCAAATGCATTTTACTATAAATTAACAAATAGAGTGTGATATCCCTTTATTTTCTTTGAAACTATAGACGGTAAAACACTCTATTGTAGAAGAGTTTTTAAAATTTATAAAAGTAGAAATAATCTCTTTTTTGGGTTTTTCAAATTTCTTACATTAAAGCGATGATTGATTTTCATTGTATTTATCTTGTATTTATCTTGGTTTGATAAGTGATATCTTCCTAATCTTTTAATCTGTTCCAATTTTGGAATTCTTTGTTTACTTTTCTATATTATTTTAATTCATTATTCTTTTATTCAATCATGAATCTTTGGAACTTTATGATCGAATTTCATTCTCTATATTTTTATCTTAGTTTCACTTATTCTTATCTTTGTATTTTTCTTTTAATTCTACCAAATATTATTATCTAATATTTCATTTTTATATTTTGTGATTGTTGAATTTTGTTTTGTTCAAAAAGTGTATTTCACTCTCGTTTCTAATTCACATATTCTTTGTAAATTTCTATAATATAATTAATTAAAAAATATTCTTAAATCATTTTAATACTACCTATATGTATCATATATTATCTTAAATAATCATTTAGAAAATCTATAATCTCTTCCATTTGGTACAAAACCAAATCAAAATGAACAACGACGAACCAAATAATTCTAAAGAAAGGCTTGCATGGAAAAATTCTCAATGAATTGAATATATTGAACGAAACTTTTATTCATCTATTTTGCTTAGATTTCTCGATAATCCTAGAGTTTTTCAAATATCTATTTAAAAACTAATTATAATATCTTTAGTATTATATCTATGAGATAATATTTTTTTTAGTATCCATTCCATCTTTGATAAAGTTTACTTCAAAATTTAAAACTAAAAATATATGTATTTAAATTATCTTTGACCTTAGTTTTTAAGTGTTTTGATTCAATCCAAATCCATCTGATAATATTGTTAGGATCAACTACCACAATTCCAATCCATTTGGCAGTCATCGATAAAAACATTAAAAATTATAAGATTATTGAATATACTAAAATAACAATAATTAAGGTGTAAGGAAAACATCATTTTACTATTCTTCCTATCGAGAATTAATGAAACAAAAATCGTAATTAATTATCACATTAAAAAAACTATCTCAATCGGAGTATTTTCCTAAAAGAACGTCTTAAAAATTAAAAAGAAATACATATTAAAATTATTCTTAACCTTAAATTATAATATTTAAAATAATCTCGTAGTATTATAATATTTAAAAGGGTTAAGTATGTTTTTAGTCCCTGAACTTTGGTCAAAAATTAGAATTCATCCCTGGTCAAAATTTTGATAAATTTTGGTCCTTAAACTTTAAAAATAAATGAATATAGTCTTTTTAACTCAATTACGTTGACTTTTTTCAACATGTCGAATGCGTTTCATGTTAATATTGGAGTTGTTTATGTTGTTTGACACATTCTCGATTATATATTTACTGAGAAATGCATTCAAAATCTAAAAAGAAATTAACAAAATTGAGTTAAAAGGACTATATTTATTCATTTTTTAAAGTTTAGGGACCAAAATTTATCAAAATTTCGACTAGGGACGAATTTTAATTTTGGGTCAAAATTCAGGAATTAAAAACATATTTAACCCTATTTAAAATAAGGATTTGTTTTAGTAGATGTAATGTAGCTTTTTTTTAACATAAGTTAAAAGAAGATATTTTTTGAAATAAAATATAAATTGCAACTACCACATTTGTAGGTGATGATTTTATCCACACAACTAAGTACATATATAGTACACAAAAAATGGAAACAAATTTAATCCATATTTAAATATGTTGGTAGGATTTATTTCGGTACCATGAAATGTGATATAAAATTGAAGAATTGTAGCATATCCAATCGCTTTAGAAAGTGATGTGACAGAAGAGTTAATGATAGTAGAGATAGTAAACTATTATTAAACGTAGAAGTTTTGTCTTACTTTGTGTACGCGTTTTTTTTTTTTTTTTTTAGAGATGCAACATTGGTCCACGTGTGCGTTTTCTGGAAGTGGATAACTTTGGCCCTTATCTGTCTCTTTTCCAGCACTCACTCACTCAAAGACGTGAACAGGTTGAGTTCAACAATGAGTACACCATGCTAACGTACGCTGCTAACGTACGCTGCCAACGTGTTATTCCCTGGTTCGTCTGTGCCAAATCCATTTATTCACCCACCACTCACTCTTATCCTACATGTCTTTTCTCTCTAATAATTAACTTTTTTCCTGCCCCACGTTTTTTCACACACACACACACCCTCCATCATCATTAATGTCTTCATTTAATCACTGCCAAAACTTTATCCATATCTTACAAAATTAATTAATACTATATAGTAGTTACTTACATTTTTTCACACAAAAACACTTAGTCGTTTCATTTCTAATATAATTTTGAATAAATTATTTATTATATAACATTCAGACAATTGTTAATACATAATATCATCAATCATTCTACTTGAAATATTATTCGTTTTTCTGAAGTTTTATTACACTTTTGTTTTCATAAAATATGTCTTTAAAATTAGAAAAAAATATATATTTGAATTATTTTAACTTCAATATTTATTAAATGGGGCGAAATTATTAGGCGTACTATAATAATTCTTTTTTATTATATATATATATATATATATTAAAAAAACTAAAAAATTAAAGGTATATTAAATGAAGGAGTAAATACATATATATATTTATTGAACTCTTGAAAATGAAATTTAATGAAAGAAACACGTTCAAATAATAGATGGAGTAATCATTATTATTTTCTACTTAGAATAGTTTCATATTAAAAATAATTGAAATATATTTTCTTTTTTAATAAACTAACATGACTTTTAATTCAAATTTTTCATTTACTTTTACATATTTTATGATTTTAAAACTTTTATTTATTTAAAATTATCTCTTGCAAGTTCGTTTATCTTTATTAATGATTTGTCACGAGAACAACTTTAAATAATTTCAGTGAAATGGCTGGTTGGAAATGAAATATATGTGGTTAAAAAGAAAAGCTTTGTTAGAGTTATTTATTTTTAAAATAAAAAATAAAACGTGTTGGTTCATTATTCCTGAATCCAAGATAAAGCAGATCGAAATGGTGCTTCACGTTAAAAGAAGTGAGGGCAATTACAGCGAATAGAGACACCGGGGTTAGCTTAGCTTTATCCATTACTCCCAAACCAATATAAATAAATGTAGCATTTCAACTCTCGGTAATTGAAAACAAAGGCACCACCCACAAGAGCTCACAAACAACAAAACAAGAGAGAGAGAAAGAGAAAGGAAGAAGCTTGTGATCAATGGCGTCAAGGAAGAGTTTTCTCTCCAAGCCCAGTCGTTACACCTTTCCGACAACCTCCGACACCCATTTGAGCCAAACCCAAGAGGGCATGTTCGAGTTGGACGAGGCCGACTTGTGGAACCACCACTCCTCCGCCACGGATCACGCCAAAAAGGGCTTACCCTCTTCGGGTTCGCGATCTGTTCCGAAGAGAGGTTCGAGGAATAACAGCAACAAGGTCGACGGAGGAGGAAGAGACAGAGTGCCGGCAGCGTCGTCATTGCCCGTTAACATACCCGATTGGTCCAAGATCTTGAAGGAGGACTACAAGGACCACAACCCCAGGTGGGAGAGTGAAGATGAAGATGAAGACGACAACTTTGGTGGTTGTGGTGATGAACCAAACCAAGGGCAACAAGGGCTTAGGAATATTAGGGTACCCCCTCATGAATATCTCGCCAGAACAAGAGGGGCTTCTCTGTCGGTGCATGAAGGGATTGGAAGGACTCTGAAAGGCAGGGATTTGCGCAGTGTCAGAAATGCCATTTGGAAGAAAGTGGGCTTCGAAGATTAATCATAGTTAGTGATTAATTAATGGGTGTTAGAGTTAGGTTTCTTTCATCTTTCATCTAATCATAGTATATATATATAGAGAGAGAGAGAGAAGATATGGATCAGATTCCATATTCTGCAGTAGTTTTTATTTTTGGAAAATTTTGGTTAAGGGCGATAACCATAACCATAACTTACTTTAGTGACAGCTAGTTAAAGATTGAAAAGATCCATATGCTAGATTGTTGGCGTGGATGAATGAATGATTTCATGATCATATAGGAAGGGACTTTTTTTTTTTTTTTGGTTTTCTTCTTCTTAATGTTGACTCGTATTGTTGTAGATGATGAACCTCATTTTAGGTGTGTACTGTTTTTGAAGAAGAGCCAGCACTTATGATGTTTTTTGCCATATTTATGAATAGTGTTTTTGGGTTTCGTGGATTGAGTTGGAGGGTGATATCAATGTTTGTTCTTTTTTGGTTGTTGTTTTTGGATGATGAGAGGAGGAGAAGGCGTGGAAACTGTAGTGAAGTTAATACGGATAAGATCGGTTGAATTGAATGAGAAGAAAACAAAAGGAGAAGAGGGAGCAAGAAATGGGAAAACGTCGGTGGGTGGATTCCATGGTTAAGAGTGAGGTTAGTGGTTAACGTAATAGTTGGTGAGAAAGGTACTCGTTCGCTAAATTAACATGACTTTGAGTAATATTCATGTAAGAATCAACCACACTCATCCCTAACTTTTCTCCATGCTCACAAAGGACACAACTTTTTTTTCTCCTTTGCTACAATCCGTTTCAACGTTCTAACGTGATCCAACACCGTGCGTATATAAAACATCATTAAAAAAAAAGACAAAACTCACTTCAATTGCACGTACGTTTCCGAAGATAAGTCTTAAAACTTTTCACTATAAGAATACTTGTTTTAGTGAAGGAAAACAGAAAATCTCTCTTTATGTATACAGTTTAAGTTAAAGGGGGAAGTGATTTAACAATAAAGGAAAAAGGGGAAATTAATCGAGAAGCATCTTTTATATGGTAGGTAAAATGTCAATTTTCATACTAGTCTTGATTGTGTTATAAATTAATAGATGAACACTTTTTTAATTACTAAAAAGAGCTTGTGGGGAAAGGCTTAAGCAGTTTATGTAAAATGTGATGATTTCAAATTTGATTATAGCCACTAAGCTTTGCTATGTATTTCATGTCACTTAGTATTTTAATGATGAATCAAATCATTGAATGTGAATATTATCTACATTTGCGTCATGTAGATAGTTAGATAGATGCAGTTAGGAATAATGTAAAAGCTTAATTTTTATGTTCGGTTTGCAAATTAACGTGCGATTGTTAAATTGTAACGACAAATTTTCACACAAAAAAAGAAAAAGTACACTGTATATAGAGTAGTTTGGGCTGAAACCGCGATTAAATAATATTATTTGGAGCGTTTGTCAAACGCATAATTAATCCATGATTTCAATCAATTATAGATTTAAATTTAATGCATATTAATGCTTTTTTACTCTGTTATAAATTAACTATTCAATCTTATTCTATGTCCTTAAAAATGTATTTATCACAACCACTCTCAGCATATATCTTATTCCTTTAACAACTCTAAGAGAGAGTTCTTATTTTTAAACTTAAACATTTATTCTTGATATATATGATTATTCTAGGAAAATAAATTAGAATATCTTACGAATAATCAATAATGACGTAAATTAGTATATCTTATTCCTTTAACAACTCTAATCGAGTGTTTTGGTTTTTTCAACTTAAACATTTATTTTTTATATATGTGATTATTCTAGAAAAAAAATAGTATATCCTACAAATAGTCAATAATGGCACATATATATCTTATTCTTTGACAACTTTAATTGAGAGTTCTGGTATTTTCAACTTAAACATTTATTCTTGATATATGTAATTATTCTATAAAAGCAAATTAGTATTTCCTATAATTAATCAATAATGACGCAAATTAGTATATCTTATTCCTTTAACAACTCTAATCGGAATTGGTTTTTTCAACTTAAACATTTATTCTTGATATATGTGATTAGAGATGGCAAATAAACCTGTCTCCGTGGATATTGTCCGAACCCGTCCCCGTTTTGACGGAGAATTCCCGCATTGACTGGGTATGGGTATGGGTATGGGGAATCCTCAATTTTTTTGATTAGGTATGGGGATGGGGATGAATATATCCCCGCCATAATACCCGTCCCCGCCATATCTCCATCCTCTTTTAAATTATTAAAATATTCACAATTAATTAAGTAACCCTATATATATATATATATATACATATATTCTTTCTATTTTTTATTTCTTCTAAATATTTGGTTTGTCATGAAACTCATTCACATCTCCAATATATTTTTTATCTTATCATAACCTTTACGTAATTATGTTAAAATGATGTATGTAAATTAAAAAAAAGTTATGTCTAACATTTGAATATTTTTATTTATTGTATATTTTCCTTTCACATGAAAATGTTTAATACTCTTAATTTAAGTGTTTAATAGGATAAACATTTCATTTACTAGGTAATATGAATTTTTTTTTTACTTATTATTATTAATTTTTGTTTTATTTGAACTATTTTATTTCACTAAAACAATTTTTGTTATTTCTCAACTATTGAGTATATATGTTGATATTTGAAAAGTTTTCTTAGATCTCTAAGATATTTTTCGTCTTATCATACCCTTAATTATACATTTGTTTTTCTTTGTGCAATTCCTTCCAATAGTCTTCAAATTGTTTATAAGACACACATTTGTTAATTTTTTAATATTTTTATTTTTGTGTATTTTCATCATGTAGAATATTATTTCGATAAATTTTATCTAATTATTTTTTATTTTCTAACTCACTACAATCATACTTTAATTTTTTTTCGCTATAATTGTATAAATAATTTTTATTTACTACAATATAAAAATTTAATGTAATTGCCATGAATATTCTTTTATCACCATCCAACATATATTGGAGTTTAAAAGATACAAGATCTATGATAAAATTTTATTATGTTTATTATTTATTTTTTGCGTCATTTTTTATCAACCATTGAGTATATATG
>Ga0214544_1002550_pt1 | contig 38257 bp, 20 predicted proteins | sample CNSS3metaG_FD_160074 | JGI IMG/M metagenome (GOLD analysis project Ga0214544, IMG submission 160074) | Root nodule microbial communities from cowpea collected in UCLA plant growth center, Los Angeles, California, USA - CNSS3 | ecosystem: Host-associated > Plants > Roots > Nodule | place: USA...
TTATTTTAATTTGTCTTAATTTAGTCCCAATTTTTGTAAAAATTAGCAATTTTGTCCCTCTCCAAATTGAAATCAAATTTAATTTCTATATAAATGTACACAAATATTTTCATCAAAATTGATATTTAAAGTAAATATTTTTAACCAAATTAAGTTCATTTAATTGATATTTTACATTGAACTTTATTTAAAATGGTTTAAAAGTTGTTAATAGAAAATAATGTTAATAGAAAAAAATTCATAAATTAACTCGTTCATGTTACAATAAAACACATATAAATTTAAAATTTGAAAACAATTTTAAGTAAAGTTGAATATGAAATATAAGTTTAAATAAACTTAGCTATGTTAAAAATATATAATAAAAATATCAAATTTAATAAAAATATTTGTATAACATTTATATAAAATTAAATTTTGTTTCAATTTGAAGAGGGACAAAATTGCTCATTTTTACAAAAATTAGGACTAAATTGAGACAAATTAAAATAAAGGGACCAAATTGAGACTAAGAAAATGACACTTGGCATAATACTGACACGTGTCACTGTCACTGCCACGTGGCACGATGACATCTTGACACGTGGCAATTTTTTTGATTTTTTTTAAAAAAATCAAAAAAAAATTCAAAAAAAAAATCAAAATAAAAAAATTCAAAAAAAAATTCAAAAAATCGAGGAACTGACACGTGACACTCCCTCTAACGGCGTCAACCTTGACTTAACAGAAAGGACAAACGTGAGACGTTTCAACAAAAAAGATGACTATTTTGAGACTTGTAAAAATTTGGGTACCATTTTGAGATTTTGACTCCAAAATGGGGACCAATGGCATAATTAAACCTATAATTTATACCTATATATATAAAAAATACACCTCTTTTGTATGTACACTCTTACTTTTCCTATTTTATTCTTTATAATATAATATTTTAACTTATTTGTCAAGGGTAACTGTATGTATGGAACTATTCACATCACAGCTTCAATTTTATTCTTTCTTTAATCCATTTACCCAACCAACTTTCATTTTTTAAATTTAAAATAAAATTTTTACTAAAATTTATTTATATTTTATTTAGTTTTTTTTTTTACTTTATAATTTGGATTAAAATTTTTACTAAAAACTATTTATATTTTATTTGGTAATATTTTGTTGTTTGTTGTATTTTCAAATTTGGATTAAATTTCTTTCTAAAAGTTATTTATATTTTATTTAATAATATGTTTGTGACTCACATTTTTTTTTATCTTTATAATTTAGTTACTTTTACTTATTTAACCTACATTTTCTATTTTATGTATCGATAATTTTGTAACTATTTTTTTTTAAATGTTTTTCTAATAATTTCATTAATTATGTATTATTTTTAAATATTTTTAGCATCTCATTTTACCATTTATAAATCAAATTAATGGAATTTAAAAAATTACAATAGCTGAATATTAAAAAATTGTGTAGACACATATACGGATATAAAAATTGTGTATTATATAATTATATAAAGATATTTCTTTGTTTAGTATCTACATTTTTTGCTTATTATTTTACCCCTTAAATAATATTTTATTTTAAATTAAATTAATTATTTTGCTATTTTATTGTTTAATTAGCACATTTTTTAAAATTAACTGTTTTTTTCTTCCAATTTTATTTTTTTAATTTAACTATTTTGTTAAACTAAAAGATTTTTACAAAAATAAATAAAATTCACCTACAATAATGATATAAAATTTATTTTTATAATAATAATAATAATAAATTTTATTATTTTTATTATCATAGAAAAATAAACACACAGAGCATTTGTTTTCGCTGACTATACATAAAATTACAAAAGGATATCAAATAAATGCAAAAAAAAAAAAATTAAATAAATATAGAAAAATAATAATTATAACAACAATAATATTAATAGATAAACGAAGGTTTAAACCCTAGTTTAGATAAGAAAATTTATCTTAGATAAGGAAAGAGTGGAAAAAAATTAAATGATGTATATGAATACCGTGTTCATTTGTGTGGATGTATTATTAATAGAGAATAACAATCGAGCGCTTTATCTAATAAGATTTGTGAGTGAATGTTGGTAATTTATCAAGTTAATCTTGCATCCCATCTTGCTTCATTCGATTCCATCTCCCATATATCTGTGTATTATGAGGGATGTGTTGGAGGTCAGGTGCATGGTGAAGAACCCACCGTCCAAGGTGGGCTATGTGGCCCAACATGGAGAGAAAATGGATTAGGCGTCACCAAAAATGGTGCATGAATAGAGGCTATACACGCATAAATGAAATCAGTTCCAGGAGTTTTGAAATCGGATCTAAAAAATGTACACATGTTCGGAATCAATTCTATTTTTTTCTTTTTTGTAACCTATTCCACTTTCTAAAAAATGTTATAACAAATATTTAATTTTTAGAACTTTAACATCGAAAATAAAAAATATTAAAATTTTTATACCGAAAATATTATAATTTTTATTTATTTCAATTAATAATTATTTTTAATAATTTTATTTATCATAAAAAAAATTCAGAAATAATTACAACTCATCTAAATATCATTTTATATTACTTTTAATCCCAAAAATAATTTGATAATCTTATTTTTTTCATCTAATTAAATTTTATTTTTAATTAGTCAAAATTTTCACAAACTAATATAAAGTTTATCCTTATATCCACCCAAATCAACCATCTACCTCTCGTTCAAATCATTCATTCAAACAGAATACACCATAACAGCTAAAAAAATGATATCTTTCTAGAAATTTGTAGTCTATTATAACTATCTTACAAATATATTTTAATTTTATTTTTAAATAATTATTATCTAGTAATTTAATTGTATAGAAAACAAATTTAAAATTAAAGAGTATTTAGAAAGTTAACTAAAAATCTATAATGGATAACACATTTTTTTCATGACTATTTTTATAGACAATTTTTTATAATTTCGTCCAAAATTATTCTTTTAACTCAACTAATTATCACAATAAAATAAATATAAACAATCTAAAATTAGATTATTAAACAACTTATTTATTACTATTTCATATAAAATTTTCAATAATTTAATAGTGTTTTTATTTTAACAATCATTAAAATAATAGATAATGATATTTTGACAATTTTTTCTGACCTATTTTTAATTCATTCCAATCACTCTTCAATTATGTAAGGATGATTGAAGTGGTAAGTTAATAATAGATAGAAAAAAGAGTTAAAATATCACTATCCTAAAATAATATTATTTATTTATTTATTTAAATATGCAATAAAGTATGTTTTCATTTGCACATAATTACAAGTTTATACCAAGCATAATATTCTCTATGATATTGGGAGATTCGATCGAATATTTTAAGATATATTTACTTATCACATATAGATGTTATTGTCATATGTATTTTTTTTTATTTTTAATATAACAAAAAAAATGCATCATAATTATTAAAAAAAAATATAAAATAAATAATTTTTATAATAGGTTAATTTTTATAGCTAATTAATTAAAATTTTAAAAAGTAATTATAAAATTTAAACAGAAAAATTAAATAAATATCTATATTAAATAATTTTGGAGTGTTAACTTATCTAAAATCAAAGTTGATACATCATTACCTTGAAAAGATAAAATTAGAAAGAACAAAAAAATATATAAACTTAATAATTATGAGATGATACAAAAACCAATTTCTTCTATTAATAAGTATAAATTGGTCACATTTGTATATTTATTACATTAAATTTTAATTTTAATAAAATATATAATTTTGTAAAAGAGGTTACAAAGATGTATGTGAAAAATTAAAGTGATAATAATTTCTGTACTAAAGAAATTGTAATTAAAAGGAAATTTTTTCTCCACTAGTATTATTAGTGAAAATATATACCCACTTTTTCATTAATTAAAAATCATTATTATAATCATTACAAAAATAAAATAATTTTAGATTTTGTAGGTAGTTCTTTTATATCTTAATTAGTTATTTTAATTTAAAAAACTTTTAAAAAAATTACTTATAAAGTAATAAATATTTGTATAGAAAGACACTTCAATATTATAGATTATAGATAATTTTTGTTCTTTTATTGTGTGGGCAAGTTTGAATAGTAAAAATGTGTGTATAATAATAGCATAATGGCATTCAGTGTTTACCAATGCAAAGCACGAGTCACATACTCTAGTTATCATAATTATGTAATTTTATAATTATAAAAAATTCTAAAACTGCCTCATACCTGGGTCATAGTTCTTTGAGAAAATGTTGGAATGTAGGGTGGGAGAAGTAAAGTTACCCCCCACAGATGCCCTTTATTGACATCCATGCTAAACAACCGCACGACTAAGTGTCCACAAAATTTTGAAAATACATACAATCAATCATTTTCAGTGCTCTGTAATTCTATATTTATTTCATGTTCGAATTTTCAAGCGCAGCCAACGGTTATTCTTCAGAAAACCATTTCAGTAACGAATTCTGCAGTGACAAGAATGCTAGTATCAGGCGAGAAACATAAATTTCTCAGAATTTGTAAACCATTTGTTCAGTGTATCCAGCCTCTTTCAGGATGCCAGAAACCTGTAGCAAATCAACAATAAAATAAAGAGCATAAGTCCAGGGATCCATAAAATCAGACACATCACACAAAATCATTTCATACCTCCCCTTGTGTCCAGTCCTTGGCCTTTTCTCCAGATATTTGTTTCATCATCCCAGGAGGTCCACACACCTGAAACGCAGGTGATCATAATGGTTCGGAATTAACTAGAGAAACTTTCGAAATAATAATCGTATTGCTAAACATTCACCCTAAGCCATCTATAAACCTTACCGGAGAAAAACTGAAACATGAATATTAGCATAAAATAGTACAAGGCGATAGTTTTGGCATAAGGCTTTCTGACACAGATCAAGACTATTTGCAGATTGCGCTAACCTTCAGAAGTTTAAGTGTCCATTCGTTTTAAAATTGAATAGAATTTGATTATGAACTGTTAAAAAGTAATTGAGATTTGTGACCAGATTAAGATCAGCTACAAATTTTACATTGGAACGAGAGCACGATATGGGAAGTTGATTTCAATATAAAAATAATGGTCTAGTGCAACAATTTGCCATGGAAGGGGCTGTAAATACATTCAAGTTTCAACTACAAAGCATTGACCAGACTATGAATTCAATATTCAAAAGCCATGAGCCGTGTAGCACCTGATCCTAACGGGGACTATTTGTTCCTGGGTCCAAATCCCTATGGTTGCCCCCACTTTAGAGTACTCTCCTCATGACTTCCGGAGGTGGACCTCTCCTTTGTCCACCTCACCCCTTGAAAAAATTATGAATGCAACATTTAATCCAGGGCATATTTCAGCTATCTGACATGAATGACTTTTCTACTAACAGAGGTACTAATTTGGACCGCTGAAAACGATGACCGACACTGCCAGGGATCTTAAGCACACACCAAATGAATATTTTCCTCTCAACATGATTTATTCCATATCCAAAGTGGTATTACCAGAATTTGAACTGTAAATCACTTAATTAAGAAACACAAGTAGCTACCACTAGTGACAACCAATGTAGTAACTCACATGGCTAATTATTGCACTCAGAAGAAAAGAAAAAACATGTTATTATATTCCTAAAGGTTCAAATTAAATTTTTAAGTAGATCATCAGTACGACAACATTAAAAGAATTCTGTCAATGCTGTGTAGGTATTACTTGAAGCAAAACTCACCAGTATTAGAGTATCATCACTAGGAGCAGGTAAGCCTTTCACAACCATATCCTTTGATATGTAACCTGCACCTCCTCTCCAATTTTTTGTTGGATTATCAACAGTGTAGAATATCTGCAAATTTTCTCAGAGAAAAGAGTTTCCAATTAAAATATTTTGTAATTGGCTAATAATGTCATCTTTGCTAAAGATTTTACCTTTAAGTTTGGGTGGCTTGTTGCCAGAATGTCAAGCTTTTGTTTAAGCAGAATGTCATCTGGGGAGACATTAGCATAAAGTAATGATACCTGTACATGTAAAAGGCCAATAGAAGCTGTGATTTTCTTATGCAGTTGTGTTCATCAGAAATAAATAAATTAAAAAGACAAATTAATATCCATAATAAACAAAATGACAGTCCATATATACCGATATGAATTAAGATGCCCAAAAGTTTAAATAAATAAAAAAATAACAGTCCATATAGTGCTATTTGATAACAAAATTAAGAGTAGACAAAAAACTATATATATTCAGGGAATGAAAAGCAGACGCTTACCACCTACCTGAGTTTTGTCGTCAGGATTCTTCAAAATAGCTTCAATTACCTGAAGCATAGGAGTAATTCCCGAGCCTCCAGCAATCTGGGTCAAACAATAAAAAAAGAAAAAGAAGAGAGAGCTCAGGCAAGTATAGCAGGGAAAGCAAATTGAAATATTTATGCAAACATATTTGTACAAACTCAACGTATCACTCATGCCATTATATCTACATGAAATAAAGCGATTAAAAAAAGTTCTGTGTAGGCTTATAATAGGAGTTCTGTGTAGGCATCCAAACAAACTTTTGAGAGGAGTACCTAATATCATGCTTTTCCATTTTGATAGACAAGGTGACAAAATAGGCTTAATTTATATATGTTGAAAAGAACTTTTTATTTAGGAAGTATATACTTTTTAGGAGCCACATTCAGTAAACTCATAGTCCATCATAAGAATAAATTAAAATGATGATACCGAACACCATATCTCAGTATTGTCCATGGCTACAGGTGTGAATATGCTTACCATGCCAATCTGCTTCTTCATATTAGGAGTATATCTGAGTTTTTCAATGGGCCTGAAAATAACAAGGGTTTCTTATATAAATTTTAAATATGGAAAGTATTCTTCTGATCTTAAATTGTTATTACAAATGACATACCCTTTCACTTCAACAACATCACCTGGTTTTAAGCTTGCAAAATGCTGGCTCATCTTCCCTCCAGGATACACCTGAAACAATTTGAAAAGTGAATCACCAAAGTGCTCCTTTAAAATGGTAGGCTAGGGGTCTGTTCGAAAAAACTTCTCTGTAAGCTCCTTATGGGAGAGAAAAATAAGAGGAAATTTTGAAATTAGTTTCTCCATGAGCTCATTTGTGAAAGCTCTCTTGTATAACTATCTTAATTTTTTTTTAACTTCTGCAAAGTTAACTTCAACTTATGGAGAAGTTAATTCCTTTTTTTTTTCATCTTATATCTCTCTCCCACAAGCACTTGTGGAGAATCTCTTCCAAGCATAGACTATCTAAAAGATGAGAAACGTAAGCCTTCATAATGTTGACACACCTTGATAAGCAAGTCAAAATATCCTTTCGAATCTGGATCTGAAATAGGAGTATACCTGAAGATTCAGAAACAAGCGCCCTTTTAAATTAACCTCCATGAAATATCAACAGTAAGCTATAAATTATTAGTATCTCAACAATGATCTTGACAATGAGTGGAAATTTTTTGGGTCTTATTCCTATATTATATGACCTTACCAGAACCACACCACCTCCCTCCACCAAATGCAGACAATAATAACTAATGGGTTCTTTTGAAGCTAGAGAGAGAGAGAGAGAGAGAGAGAGTAGACGTCTGTAGCCTTACTGCCACGTGTAGAGATGCTGTGATAAAACTATATTAAACTTTTTTGAGTTATATTATTTCATATACGTTGTTACACAAATTATGTTTAGAGGAACCAGAAAAACAAACTTTATTCTTTTCATTAATTCTCCTTGAAAGTAACCTTATACTACTTATCCAGATAAACACAAAGATGTCATCGGAAAGTTTTAGAAGTTGAGATCTAAGGAGCTAGCCTCCCAACGAAATCTAGTCCTACACGGGGCTGGGCTAGAGAATCTCATACACTCTAACAAACTAAGAATGCAATTATTTTACTAAATAGTAAATATTGTCAGCAAAAGCATAAGATAAATCCTTCGCTCCGGTACTATGATATATAGTGTATACATGTTGCACTTCTATTATCTAGACTGCATCTTTTAGTAAGAAAAAAAAATTCCTTTGTCATGGTTTCTAAAGGTTAACGGAAACAAAACATAACATGATTAGAATTACATTATTCAAAAGACAAATAGTATTCAAACATATCCAGAGAAAGGTTCTTGTGAGGACAGAAATGCTACTCATTTCAAAGGGACCCAAAAAAAGGTCACACAGGAAGAAGTTGCATGATAAAGAAATAGTGAGAAGGCAAATTAATCTTTTCATTTAATAATGAATGTATAGCTAAACGAATTTCTGAGGTCCAGAAAATAAGTGGAAAAGAATACACAGCATATGAATGCCTTTCATATTCATTTAAAACCAACAAGGTAGGGTGTTAAGACGACAACAAGCCTTCTGAAAAGCTGTACTGAGTAATCACACTAAGGCCATCGTGGCAAACAGAAAAATAAATTTAGAGAAAAAGCATACGAAGCCTACAATTTAATAAACTGATAATAAATAATTGTGAATGTTTTAGACCGAAGATTGGCAGAAGGTTACATGATCAAGAGCCACAATAGAAAATGATCTGGAGATGAAATCATTGTCTGAACAGGAAAACTTACGGGCGTACAACAAATTTTGGTTTTCCTTCAGCATCTTGTCCCAATGGAGCCCTGCAGTTATACAGATGCTTTAAGTTCACATAGTATTGGAACAAAGAAGAAACATATTAACTATTGAAAAATCTAGCAAAACCTTGTAAGGATGCAAGAAGCAATATCCAGACCCAATTTCTGAGTGGGATCAAACGAAAACCTGGCACCAATCACAGGCGAAGAGACACAGTTATACCAATACAATATAAAAGCTGAAAATGCATTTGCACGCATGAAACTAAAATATTAATGAATATGTGCATCAACAATGAAATCATGCCTTGTATGGTTTGGCTTGAATATGTCAAAACAGTTGAATTAAGTTCTTTAAATAGGAGCCTTATCACGTGAGAACTTAGAGCTTAATTGATAAGCAGTCTCGCAACGAAACATGCTCGATAACATAATTAGAGCATAATTCAAGAAGGGCCACAAACCACTTTCATAAACTTAACCAAACCAAGCACTAGCTTGAATGTTAATAAGACCAGATAAGCTTAACTAAGCTCCTAAGAATCTCTTCTAAACACCTGTCTTTTTCTCCAAATTTCCAGCTCCTTGCTTCAGTTGACATACTTATTATGATATGCATTTCAATTCTCTTAACCAGAATATTTTACAAAGTAATAGTTAGACAAGCATTTTCTACAGAAAACTAGGTGTGATAAGAAACAAGGCTTCACTATTGATAGATAGAAACATGTCTTCTACACACAGCCATTCACGATTTGCCATACCTGAATAGCTGAGTATTGTGACTAACCCTGGCAGTGTCCTGCAACTTAAACTCGATCCATTTGTCCGGGTTGAGCGCTGAAAAAGAAAAGTACAGAATCTTGTTTATGACGCATTGGAAGCGAAAGGCAATTCCAAATCAAATGCACACCCACACTCACCAGTATTTCTACTTTCCTCTTGTCCTGTTTGTTGCGAATGAACCTGCAAACAAACAGTCACCGTAACCGCTTTATTATTCCGTTAGTGTTAGTGTTCACGATAAAAGAATCGATCTAAAAATCTAGAATCGTTTTTTTTAGAAAATTGATAATTAGGAATAGGAAAGAACAATTACGAGGTCGGGAGAGGAATGGTAGTAAAGGAAGGAGACTCCGCCGGAAATGGCGGCGATAGCAGCGAAGGGAAGGCGGAGATTGGAGTGAGAGGAGTTGGATTGGGCGGCGAATGGTATCGGAGTGGCTCTCGCAAACCTTCTCAAGAGAGCAGCCATTTGGGTTGTGTTTTAGGAACAGATTCCAGAAGCGCGCAACGCAAGGCAAACCCAGGGATCAAGATTTTCAACCCCTAACTCTCACTTTCACGCCTCCTTCTAGATGCTCTATTTGTTTCTCTTGTGCAAATATTAAACGACCAGTCGTTGCCACTGCTTCATAAACCCTTCTTTTAAGATTTTAAATTCTCCTAAACAAAGACAGCCTAAATTAAGATCACTTTCATCCTTAGTACACGATAATTTGTGAAGGAAATATAATGAGATAAATGTCTTTTTACATTTTTTATACTCTTTAAAAATATAATGCATAGATTATTTACTTAACAGAAACCTAATTGAACTCTTATTGTAAAAACCATTTCATTTTACAATTTTGACATTATGTATCTAATTTTTTAAGTGAACATTGCTTGTATAGTTCGGCAGCTTGCTAGACTAACTCAGTTTTATGTTAGTTTTGTTTTGAAGTTTCTTTATTATGTGCAACACTTCATCTACCAAGTTAATTTTAATGAAATTAGACGAGCTTCTTAAGTTAAAATAATTTTATTTTATATTAAATATTATATCATGGATAATAATTATGGATATTATATTATTAAATATTATATTAGATGTACTAGTTCAGTGAGGGATAGGGATGTCAAAAAAAATCCGTACCTGCGGGTATCCGTGGATAAAACCCGTAACGGGTAGGAAACAAATATTAAAAATGGATATCCGCTACCCGTGGGTATGAATATTTTTGATACCCGCATGTTAATGGGACGGGGACGAGTATCATAGTATTCGTACCCGTGGATACCCGTATCCGATAAACTTTAATTCAAAAAAATACCCTTATATATATATTAGTAAAAAACATTATAAGTCTTCATTCAATAATGTGGTCAGATTCTTACCCAACAACGAAAATTACTTCCAGATACTGTGGAGGGATTGATGTGTCTCTAAGACTGGTTATGGACCAACATGAAAGGTAATGAAATTAACATTTTTACTTAGATATTTTAATTAAGTGATTGTTATAAATTTTTAATGAACTTCTTATGTTTTCAGACTCTTCTAAATTAAAATTGGACAACATGAAACTTTATACAATGTTGCAAGAGGTGAACATTGATGAAGTTAATAATTTTTTTAATATTTTATTCAAAAATAAACTACAATATAAATTGGTAGTAATTTTTGATTTGTTTGTTTTTCATGGAGAAAGGAGACTTGTTGATCCAAGCACTAATTATGGTTAAACATTTATTTTTTAAAATATTTTTGTAAATACCCGCGGGTACATGTGGATACCCGTGGATATGAAAAAAATAGACGGGTACCCAACGGATATGGATACGGGTACGTGACGAATATTTATCCAGCAAATATGATACAGGGAAACTACTACCCGTACTCTACCCGCCCCGTTGACATTCTTAGTGAGAGGAGAAAAACAAATCATCAATTGATTTGGTTGTAGTCATCGTTATACTTTAGCGGATATTATAGCACAACATTATAAAAAAAACAAATAATAATGATTTATTAAATAAAAAGTTAAGAAAAGTAAAAATCAAATAAATAAAGGAAAAAGAAAATCATATTGCGACATGATCAAGAATAATAAATCAACATTAAATTTTACAAAAGTTAATATTAATCATAACATTAAATAAATGATCACATTAATAGTTCTTAATGTAATTTTATTTTATTTAAAGAAAAAAATGTCTATAAATTTATAAAAAATGCTAATCGGGACCAACTAATGCTCTTATAGCAATATTTAAGGTATAACTGATGAATATTTTTGAATCTTATGAAAATTCATAGATAACTATAATATTAAATTAATCATAACCTTAACAATAAAATAATATAAATGTATTCTTATTTTATTTAAAGAAAAAAATACTTACAAATGTTATATATTTATATTTGATAAAAAAAATTAAAAATAATAAAATAACTATATTTGAATATTGTTAAAAATTAAAATATAATTAAACATAAAATAACTTAAATTAACAGAAAATAAGATATTGTTTTTTTAATACAAACACTATTATGTTAATTGTTTTTATATTAAAAAAATAATATTTTATTTTATGTTAGTTTAATATTTTTAATGTTTAATTATATTTTACTTTTTAGCAATATTAAAATATAGTTATTTGATTACTTTTTTTTTTTTGTGCAGTAGTTAAATCATCAATTATAGATGTATAACACTAATGAACATTTCTATCCTCTAAATAAAATAAAAGTGCATTAATAATTGTTAAGGTAAAAATTCATTTAATATTTAAGTCGTAAACTTTTACAAAATTCAATGTTAATAATTATACTTTAAAAAAAATTAAATAATAAAATAATTTTAACGTTGTTATACTATTTCTCTTAATGTTGCTAAAAGAATATAATTAAACATAGTTAACATAGAAAGCAACATACAAAATTAAAAAAATAAGCAATAGAGTATATCAACTATCAAGTAATAAAATATTAAAAATCGAAAGAAATATAAAAATGGGAAAAAAATTATCATCTTATTTATCATTTAAACCAATGAAAATTAATTTGAATGAGTGACAAAAAACAATATAAAGAAAGAGAAATTTTTTTCATAAAAAGTGTAATCTTTTTATCATTAAAGAATTTAGAAAAGGCTAAAAATTTCAAAAGATTTTTTTTTCTTTTGAAAAAATTAAAGACCATTTCAAACATTTTAAGCCTTCACATTTTAAGTTCTCATTGAGAGACGATCTTCAAATGTTAGAGAGATGTTTTTGTTTGTCTACTTGGAAATTGAAAATGTTGATTTAAGAGAGAGTTTCAAATTTTGTCACTCTTTCTCACTAAAGAGACATGCTAAGAAAGTCATCTTATCACATTAAATTTACGTGATTTTTCTTATCATCTAATCCATTAATATATATTATTACAATTATATATATAATTAATATTTATTTTTTAATAATAACAATCATTATTATAATAATTATATTATTATTATTATTAGTGAGACACAAAATTCAAATGTGGTTTTGTAATATGTTATGTGTAAAAGATTTTAAATGAATTAAGTATATAAAATTAAATACATTTAAATATAACTTGAGATTTTTTTTTGTGTTAAATTAAATAACGTATATTATAAATTATTTCAGAGGTTATTGAGAATATTAATAATTATTTAAGGTTATTAATGATAATATCAATAAATTATATTTTTTTAATTTTAAATAACAGTTTTTAATTTTATTTTAATATTACTTTTCCTATTTACATTGAAGGGTAAAATGATAATCATACAATTTAATTTATTAAAAGTAAAAATTTATTAAATTTTACGGAACATATCATACATAAACTTTTCACTAATATCTATTTAATTCATATTATCTTTCTTTAATCCAAATAATCTCATCTTCACCTGTAAATCAACTTAAATCGAACACAAATTCACTCTTCCAAATCTACACCCCAATCCAAATGTAGGATAAGGGATCAATTATATGAATTTATATTATTTTAATTAAAGAAGTTAATTATTTCATATTTCAACATAAGTATTTTAAAACAATAATCATTAATTGTACTTAAAATAAAAAAATCATGAATTATAAAGAGTGTCCTATGAACATCAGTTAAAATTGCCCTTAAAAAAATACCTAAAATCATACATTTTCAATGAAAAAACTTATTTCAAGTAATTAATTCATTTTTAATAAGTCATTTACTTCGAATCCTATATTATTTATACACTTACTTAATTTTTTTTAAACAAATTTGTAATGATTAATTAATTTTATTAATAATTGTCTCTGTAGTCATCATCAAACGACCAATTCAGCTGAAAAATCGCTAAATTGGTTTGGTATCCAGCTTACTAAACGATTAAACAAGGGGTTTTATTTATTTTTTTTACACTTCAATATTTTCTTCCAATAAAAAGAATCCAAATTATTGATATAGCTTAGACATATTTTAGATGTTAAGATTTAAAAATGTAATTTAAATTTTGTAATCGAAATATGAAAATGTATTACGAATTATATAATTTAAAAGTATATTATAAATTATACAATTAAAATATACTTTATATATATATATATATATAATTTAATTACTCAAATAACTTTCCACTTTTGAACATATGTTAATTTGGTTCCTAAATTTGTTAATGTGCGTCAAATTTTCTACTTTTAAACAAATGTAGTGTGTTAAATTAGTGTCTGCTTTTAAACATATGTTAATTTGGTTTCTAAATTCATTAATGTGCGTCAATCATGCAAAAAATACTAACATTCCCATAAATCAAACATTATAATAACACAATTCATATGTTATAAACGAATTTACAAATATACTAGTTATAATCAAATATGGATTTATGCATCGATTTGGACAATAGAAATTATGCACCTATCATGAGATCATAAAAAAATGTCATAACTGACCCTTAAACTACTAGGTCGATCGAGCACTCGACTGCATGGTCGACTAGTCACTTGACTGCATGATTTCAATTCCTCATGACAAAGTAAGTTACTTATGACATGGTAAAATGAGAAGTTCTACCTCTAACTCTCACCACTTAGATTACAACACTATATGTAAGTATGTAAGTCTAGCCAAGTATAATATAGTTTCAACCTAACATGTATCTCTAGTCGATGCATAACATTAAACTAACAAAGATTTATATTTCTTCCTTATAAGACAAAACCCCAAACAATCATACAATTCAAAACTTTTCACATTCCATTTCATTGATACAGTTTCATTATCTTAAAACCATCACACTTCCATAAAACACAATTCATAACTTTTTTTACTAACCTTTCTTAAATATACATTGCTTGATATCATAATATAACATTATAAGACGAATTCACAAATACCATAACAAAATTTCACAAAATCTTCGTACTCTCATGTATTATTTACATTTCAACGTTCAAACAATACTATATTCAAATTAACTTCATTCACTTCCCACAAAATATATATATATATATATATATATATATATATATATATATATATATATATTTTTTATATATTTGAATGTTGGAAACGGATAAAATATTTACTTTTAGGTTTTTAGTATTAATAAGTTATGATATTAGAAATATACGATGTTATTTAATAAATTGTATTGTTTTATTATTATTAATTTCAACCGTGGACATGTGAGTCTTGAACCGGTGATATTTGGTATAATCTTCAAACATTACTTGTAACTTTGATGTGATATTCTTGAATGTTATAACTTTAATAAGAAACAACCAGGTGTCATTGCTTCAGAGTTGTTCCCAACAATCATGTTCTACTCCAAGCAGTGTCAAATGATGAGTTTGGTTTATGATTATCACCTGATCAATTATTGCTTGTCACATTTTCTAAATTGATTTGCTAGGATCCAATGACCAATTAAATTAGACAAATATTTTAGTTATGATCAATCACTTACCTTTGCACCCTTCTTGAGCCGTGACTATCCTTTGCATATGTTATTTCTTAAAAGTGAGTGGTAGATCCTGTGTTCTAATTCTACAAGTTTCTATCAAATTCTCATAATTATAAATAATAAGAAAACATCTACAAGCTCGATATAAGGTATACTTCCTATCGCTTTATTTCTTAAAGAAAATAAAATTAAAAAATATATTGTATTGTTAAAATAAGGGCGTGATTTGTAACATGTGTATAATTGCTTTTCTTTATCACTTAGATAATTTATTTTAATTCTCTAATTTAAAATATAATTAAAAGTAAATTAGGAATACCAGATATAAAAATCAATTTCTTTATATATTATTATAGATAATTTCTCTTAAATATGTAGTCAATATATATATATATATATATATATATATATATATATATATATATATATATATATATATATATATATATATATTTTTTATTATTTTTTTATAAAGTTGGGCAAAATTAGCTTTTCGGTACATAATAAAGTTTTTTCTTCTCTTATCAAATCACATCAAACTTTTTTTTTATCTATTGAGACGTTGTCAAGTATACATTGTCAAAAATTTATTAACAAAAGTTTGTTAAAAAATAATTTTCCTTCTAATTTGTATTTTAAATTACTAAAACATCTAAAATATAATTCTTTTATCCATTACAGTTTTATATAAAAGGAATACTTTTACTTTAATTTACTTTTCTTTTAATTTATTCTTAATATTCATTTTTGAAATTATCTTTTAAATAGATTCATGTATAATCAAATTTATTTGATCACAATTAAAAATTTTCTAACAATGTTATTTTCTACCCTCATAATAGTCTCTTAACTAAATAAAAATAAATTCCTATCCATCAATTTTAATTTAATATGTTATTATTTCCTTATATATATATATATATGAATATAATATGCAGGCACAGATAGAGAAATTTATTGAGCAAAATTGCAAACTAATAATTAGCGGGAGTGGGGACAATCATTGAGCAGGAGACAAATGAACTTTTTCCTTTTTAAATTTGAAAAGAACTATAATGTGTTTCATTGGCTCCAGCATATGGAACAAACGGAGGAGGGATGGCAAATGGATTTTATGTGCATAATTTTTAATCGAACAACACTAAAGACTCGCGTCAAGTATTTATTCCTTTCCGTGCTATTGTAGAAAGAAACAAATAATATCTAATAATTCAGTGAAACAAATAAGTTGTGACATGACGGATCACATGTCTTCGATTCAAAGATTACAACTTAGAGTAGTTTTATTGGTTCCACCATCTATCGCATTCATTGATCTTCTCAACGGTGTACAATGTACTAGCCCAGAGACTTGGAAAAATAAATACTAATAATAAATATAAAAATCTATGTTAATTTGGATTTTTTAAGAAAGTAACAAGAGAAGGAAAATAACAAAATTAAGAAAATAAAATTAAATGTATTATCGCATGATAATAAAGAGAAAATATTTTAAACATGATGTAATTTGATTGATTAAATAAAAAAAAATGTGTGAAAGTAATATACTTAGTCCCACAGATTATTTATTCTTTTCTCCCCTCTACCAAACACACAAAATCAATTAATTTCCTCTCCATCTTTCTCAACCATACCAATCACATCCTAAAGGAATTAGTCTCACACAAATGATAACTATGTTCGTTTAGCCAAAACACTCTCAGAGTAGTACCTTAAATTTCTTACAACCACAGACCTAAACAAGGAAATGTGGGAGGGTGGTGCTGTTACTTGTTACTTTTTTATAAGCCAGTTGTTACTTCTTACTTAGTTACCTACTCTTTTGCATTTTACATGTCATCAATTATTGGTTACTGGAGTATATAAAAATAACACCTTATATATATAAGATCCATTGTGGTTATTTGAATTATTGTCCTTTTGTCCTAGATTCTGTTCTGGGGAATCTGGTATAGAAAGTGATGTCAGCTTGTGCTCTTTCTGATTTGGCTTTAAAATCTGCTATAGGTTTGCCAAAGGCCAAACACCGAAACCATGAAAACCCAAGCAACAGGGTCCTGGTATTTAGTGACGTGACTGTGACAACTTTCTTGAGCACTTGTCGACTTTTCACTGGTGATGGTAAATAGACTCTTGCCATTTAGAGGAGAAAATATTTTCATAGAAACCGGGATGCTAGAGATGTTAGAGAGGGGCATATTGATGTCTCTGCAGACGCTAAATCACCCTCCATTTCTTACGGGTGATGCCTTTAGAAAGAGGACACAGACTCGGTGCAGAGCGAAATCAAATTTAAGCACAGGTTTACAGTTATCTTCTGAAGAGAATGGAAAATATGCAGAGGCAGGTAGTTCCCTTATGAGATGTGAAAGCTCTGCTGGTTCTCTGCTAAGCCAACCAAACACTGTTGGTGTTATAGGAGGAGTGTCAGTTCTATCAACTCTGATTTTCTTGGAGAAGCTTGCTTGTTGGGGTTCAAGAAATGGTAGGGAATGCCCACCTTTCGTTGTTTCCAGTGATGATGTGCTAAGCAAAGTGCTTTCGTTTCGTGGTCCCCTCCCTTCTGCAAGAAGCAGAGTCGATCGAATCAAATTGAATCAGGACTTTGTGATTGAGAATTTGAGGTGCAAAAGGAATTTTCTTCAGCAGTCTGGAGCTCAGGGATTGGCCATGCCTTGCCATCTCTCACATGCGTGGCACAGTGAAATTTCTGAGGATAGTTCCCTACCCTTTCTTCATGTTGGTGATTGTGTGGCCCTGGAACTCAAGAACGCCAAGTTGAAACCAATCCATGCTGCTTATACTGTGAGGATTGGACTGCTGACTACGGATTCCGCTTTTGTAGCTAGTTATTACCAGGAGAAGCTTCAAAGCCAGGTATTCATAGTGACTCGTGTTAATAACAGAAACTAACAAACAATCCAAACACTTCGCGAGTTCAATACTATCGGTACTTTTGTTGGTGTACCAGATTGAATTTTATTTTTGTGTAAATGATGGTAGAATTTATCTGCAGGGATTTGAAGTAGTGTTGCTAGATAAGGCAACCGAGGAGCATGTATTGGTTCCTGCAATGGAGGCATTGTACCGAAAGGACATCGAAGGGGCAAGGAATCTATTGAGAATTGCAATCCATGTTCTGTTGGTTAGGGCAGTGAACCTGGTGCTTCTGGCATCTGATGATTTGCTGGGGGTTCTCCCTCACAATGATCCTCTTCTCAGGAAATGTATTGACCCCATGGATGCTTTGGCCAGGTCAATTATACATTGGGCAGAAACAACGGCAAAGGTGCACAAGAAATTGTAATATTCCCTTCTTCCGAAAGCTTGCCATAGTGATTGCATTATCTCTGTGAAAAGAAAAAGAACCGTGGCTTCGTGTAGATAGAATTTCTCCTTTGCCACTGCATCTTTCTTTGATAGATAGAGGAATAAAATGAGGAACTGCAGTTAGAATAGCATTTGATAACTTGATAGTTGTAGCTCATCTGCACTTCATATTGCAGATTTTGGCGTGCCTTTGTATGCAATAAAATTCTCTTGGTATCTCCGCAGAAACCACTTAAGTCATGATATGTCGTGAAATCACTCCATGCAAAGCAATCACATGGCATACAATAAGCCTAGTAAGTTACGCACAACATAAGTGCATTACTAAATACAAACCTCAAAAACTCTAGTAAAACAAAATTTAAGATGAACTGCAAGTTAATCAAAGAAACATCATGAAACCATAACAAGCAAATGGTCATGTATAATATTAATAAGATCGTTGATAATAGACAATATGAATAGTACGTGAAAGAATAATGCAAAATCAAAAGTTGAGCTCTTCAATTCCAGGACTGCAGAATCTAAAAACAATTTGACGAGAAAATATCATCACCAGCAGCAGAACCCCCTACATTATTGGGGATAAAAAGACATTTAACAATAATAACACAAATTTTATTTCCAGAGGCTCCTTGAAAAAGAGTTTCTGAAATTCCTACGAATTTATCAAAGAACTGATGCGTTATTTTGAATGATGAACCACATCTTTATCTGAGAACGCCCAAGAAGAAATAAGGTGATGGGCTATTGCAAAGGGTCCAGGGAAAACTATTGGAGCATTTTCACCAGCACTTTCCACGTTGAAATCTGAAGCGAAGCTTCTGTTCTCTTCTAGTCCCTTACATATTTGCTCGACCTTTTCTGCTGCAGTTCTTTGGGTTTCCTTGTATTTAGCAGACGTCAATGCTTTTCTTACTTCTTCTCTACTGTACCACTGAGCATCTAGAAAAGCATGTTGCGGAATCAGTTGTTGCCAATTAAATAAACCAAACAAAAGAAATTGAGATAAACAGAAATTATCTGCATAAGTTTATAACTCAAGGAAAATACTTGCATTGCATACACCAAATATACGGATATGGTGCAGCTGAAGTTTCAAACAAAAGTGACACGTGTACAACTGAGAAATCAGCCACTCCACAAACATATAAACGTTGTACCTAAATCTGTCTCACAAATACGGTTTTACAGACTAACTCACCATTTCAAGTCATGCATATAAATAAATGGGAAATAGGAAAAAGAGAAAGCAGTATGAGGGCTAAGTTCTAGTATATACAAGCGAGGTCAATGCACCTTCTAACTCTTTCTTGTCCACAGTTATTTCAAGCGATTTTGCATATGCAAAGAACCCAACCATCAACTGGCATGGAATGCCACTTGGTCCAACTAGAAACAAAAAACAATACAAATTGTGATATTAATAGACAATATGGGGAGGAATATAATTACAAAACTGATAAGGAAAATGGTAAAATACACAGAATTATGTTAACTCATCATTACATGAGATTATGTTCACCTGTGAAAGCTGCCCACGTGTGAGAAGAATTAAGAGTTTCAAACATATTAAGGTCTCACCAAGTTCTTATTTAGTTTGAACATGTTCAAACCACAGCAGAACTACCAGCAATTAATTTCAAGAATTCACTCATGTTCTCCATTAGCCACATGCAACTACGCAAATTAAAGTAAGGTGTAAAAAAATGGACAGGGTCAATTATTGTTATTCCAACGGGTATCTAAATGAATTAAGTGCAAATTATTTGAGCTTTTTCAAGCTAGACCAATTTCATTTGTAAGTTTGTGCCTGAAGCTAAGATTTCTAATTCAAAGTTCGATGTCAATAGCTAACGAATAGCCCTTCTACACGTGCTTGAGTGTGTACACTTTTTTTATCAGCATGCATGAGTGCGTACATAGAAGTAATACATTGACCAAGTAATTTTAGTTTGACTTGTGAAGAAAGAGGCATTATAATTATCACACTCAATATGCAAATAAAAACTATATAAGATCATTAAAGTTACCTTAAAATGAATTATGAAAAGAAAAGAAAAAAAATTATTTCAATTTCTTCTTCCATTTCAATCACAAATATGAACTTAATTTGAAATCAACCAAACTCGAGTAGCTTGTTTTTTATACAGCGAAACTTGAGCTTCAAATGCTTAGCTTGACTCAATTTGTTTCAGCCCTAGTTAATACCATACAAGTAAAAGCATATTCAAATATATTTGAATATGCTTTTACTAAAAAAACCTTATTACGCAACTTTGTATATGCATAGGCACATGCATGGGTTATCTTAAAAACTAGTATATATAGACGTCTTTGGTGCACGGTTCAGAAGTACTTTTCAATCATTTTCTGATAATGCAAAACCCTATTCTTTCACCTCCTTTCTCTCATCTTTCATGGTATCTAGAGCCGTTTTTTTTTTGTCACAATGACTTCCTCCTCCTCCACTACTAGCACTCCACTTCTAACAATTGATCATTCTTCCTTTATTCCCCACACCTTCAATACCCCTATCAATCTCAAATTGGATGAGGACAACTACTTGATTTGGCAGCAACAAGTCCTTGCCACCGTTTGTGGCCTCAATCTTACGCACTTCTTGGATGGTTCTTGTGCGCCTCCACGCTTCTCCAAATCCGTCAAGCCAAAAAAGACAGATCTGTTACCACCTATTTCTTGATATCAAGAAAATAGTTGACACTCTTGCTGCTGTTGGGTCTCCTACTATTCCCGATGACCATATTGCAGCTATCCTAGATGGTTTATCTGAAGACTATGACGGTTTTGTCAAGTCTGTTACGTCCAAAATCTATCCTTACAGTGTTCAAGATATCGAAGCCCTTCTATTAGCCCAAGAAGAAAGATTTGACAGACACAGCCTCCAAGAACAACAGATAGTGCAAGCAAATGTCGCTTTCACCTCGAATAATACTTCAAGAAATTTTTCCAGATCTCCGTCTAGTCAAAATAGAGGAGGCAGGTTCAGATTTAACAACAGAAACTCAAGGTCTTCCTTCAGAAACAATACCAGAAACTCAACAACAAATAATACTAACCACATGAATCGGGTCCAATGTCAAATATGTGGAAAAAATGGTCATAGCGCTCTGAACTGTTGGCACCAGTATGAACAAGACAATTCTACTTCTATAACAGCTAACTCCTCTCAACTTTTTCCCTCATGTGACAATGATTCATCAATTCTTGGCACACCCTCCACACTTAATGATCCGTTGTGGTATCCTGGTAGTGGAGCCCACATCACATTACCATGATGTATGTAGGTACTGCACGATTTAAGTTTCCACTCACACAATCACCAATCTTGCTTAATAATCCTTTTCATGTTCCGGAAATTACGAAGAACCTTGAGTGTATCTAAATTTGCTAAATACAATAATGTCTCTTTTGAATTTCACTCTAACACATGCTATGTTGAAAACCAGGCAACTCAGGACAATTCAGGAGATAATTGTACATGGAAATCTTAAGATGCCCTATATGTTTTCCCTTCTTTTATGAATGCAAACAAATACTATGTCCACTCTGCTACGTATAAACCTGTGAAATCTACGTTTACTCTTTGGCACTCAAGACTTGGCCATGCATCATCTAATGTTGTTCAAAGTGTGATCACGTACTGCAATATATCTTGTAATAAACTGAATACTATTTGTGAATCGTGTGTTCTTGCTAAGTCACATCAGCTTCCGTTTCTAGATCAAACACTGTTTACACTGCTCCTTTATAATTAGTGTTTATTGATATATGAGGGTTCCGTTTCTTGATGCTTTCTCAGTTATAGTTGGCTATACTTGATACACTCCAAATCTCAAGTGCTATCTGTTTTCAAACTGTTCAAAGTTTTTCCAGAAACTCAAACTAGCTGCAAACTAAAGCGCAATCAAACAGATAAACTTAAGAATTTCTATGCTTTTCTACTGTTTTACGTGAGTATGGAATATGTCATCGCCTAACTTGTACATATACACATGAACAAAATGGTTCTATCAAAATCGTTATTGGCTGGATCGTCTTTACCTATGAGTTACGGGGGAAGCTTTTACTTCTTTCTATATCTATTATTGATATGCTGCCCACACCTGTGTTGAATAATGTGTTTCCATATCACCTTTTGTTTAATAAATCACCAGACTATCATTTTCTAAAACTTCTGGTTGTGCATGTAACCCAATGCTTCAACCATATAATTCAAACAAACTTGCTTTAAGATCTTCTTTATGTTTATTTTTTGGTTACACTCCTAATTTCAAAGGATATGTTTGTGAGTCTCTTTTAATCTTTCAAACCTAAATGTTTCACATGCAAACAAAAGAGAAATGATAAAATTATCAAAGACTAGAGTTTAATTAACATTAGGTGAAGATGCATAAGTTATAACCAGGCCACGGCTGAGAACTGTGATATACAACTTCTCCCACTTCAACACGAGTCTCTTCCCATGTTTCTCTTCTCACAGCTTCCTCCAAGCTTTCTCCTGGCTAAATGGAACAAGGGGATAGAAACTAATTATATTTTTGTATAGAAGGAAAAAAAAAAAAAAGGATCAAACTGAAAACAACTATGAAACGATCCCAGACAAAAATGAACTCTTAAGCTCATGAAACCTGGCCTTACAGGCATCATTTTTCCTGTTAAGAAAGTTGAACTAGTCACAGATAAAAAAAGTACAGAGTTTTGGTCTGTCAGCACCTATAACAGTGACCAATTTGCAGAACCAAAGGAAGTTCAAGAATTCCAGACCACATAAATGGGAGGCTTCAAGGAACACAAACAGAAAAATTGCAATTTACCAAGCTATGCTACTTCATGCTATAACAATAGAAAACCTTTTTGAGTCCCTACAAAATGAAAGCTCTAAAAATTGTCGAAATGTACCTCTGTGAAACCTGATAAGCAAGTATACAATCGATGTAGACGCATTGGTCGTTTAGCCAAAAGAGCACGGTCATTCTCTCTATCAATTACAAGCATAATGACCACCTACATAAGATGATGTAAGCAACAAATATTTGATCAAACACTTGATCATCCTTTTATCAAATCAACACTTAGAAACAGAAGACAACAAACCGGATCAACACGCGGGTATATCCTCTTTTTGCATGAACCATTTGGACATTGCTTCCGTCTCCCAGCTTCCATTGGAACTGTTTTCTCACCACAATGTCCACAAAATCGTGAAACATTATGCCATTCTAGCAGTGCCTTAGCCTGGCCAGGCCAAACCCAGTTATAAAGAAGTTGCACTGACATTGTTCCGACAGTATCATACATACACTAATTCACTATAAAAATAATAATAATTTGATAAAAGGCCAACTAAAATAAGATAAATAGATATCTATGATTTGGCGTCTCTAAGACAATTACGCATTTTACGGTATAAAATGTTTGATTAAAATGCAGAGTGGCACTCACCAATTAAAGTGATAACTTTGATAACCCAAATATAACTTAATAGACTATATTTATAATTTTTATATCAGATAGTAATAAGACGTTTTATTTTATATGCTTGATATAATAATTAGAATTTGTAACTATTTTAGTGATAGTGTATATTATGTAACAAGAAAACTAAGTGGTTTGATCATGTTGCAAAAAATGAACTTACATGACCAGCAATAGCCAAGTTTCCCATAGCTTGCAAATCCGACCAGTCGGTAGCCACCATGAGCGTTCGAAGCTCCACAAAACGCAAACCCGTTTTGCTACCCAATTCAATTACCTCAGCAGAAACATCGATTGCCCAGTAAACGGCGTCGTCCTCGGCACTTGAATTCAGATACACCAACGAGTCCACACTCAACTGGGCACCGGAATTGTCGAAAATAACCCTGAGATCGTCCAAGCCAAGCCAACCCAGATGCCAAATCGGCGGCGAGTCGCCGGAGCTGGCCTCGGACGAAGCCAAGGGCCTCCCATTTCTGAAAGGTAGTACCTTGAAGCTCAGGGAGGGATACGAATGAGTATTTGGTAGCCCAATTCTCGCGTTGAGGGCTTCAAGAGCTGCAGAGGGTGGAAGGGGGTGGCCTGAAAATGAGAATTTGGAGAGAAGAGGGTTGCCGGCGAAGGCATGGGAGTGAACGTTTATGGACATGGTGGCGGGAGAAGCCTTGCTTTTGCGAGAAAGATCTTGTTAGAGATACCGGAGTTTGCTGGGAGAGTCTGTTATGGAAGAAGAATTTTGCAAAGCATTGAAGAAACTTCACAAGTCCAAGTTTTGCTTCCATTTTTGATAGGTGAAAGGTCAAAAGGGAGACTCGCAGTGGTTGGTGGTGATAATGGTGGTGCAAAATATCAATAGTGACGACACGTGTCACTTTTTCAGTTTCCGGTCCCACTCATGACTTGGCTACACTAAAAACCATACAAAAACATTAAAATATTTTACGTGAATCTTTGTATACAATTTTTGATTTAATAAAATGAATTTATAATGCATGTTTTTGAAAACCAAGTTTTGAATGAATATTGGTAGAAATTAAAAAAAAAAAAACACAAATATAAATTTTTAAATTTAAGTCATTATTGAATTTAAATTTAAATTTTAGGTATGAAAAGTTGATATATAAATAAATATAAATTAAAACATATGTATTCAAGTTTAAAAAAATAATATTATTTTAACTTTTTAATTATAACTATTCTCTTATAAATGAATTGATCTGAATCCATTTAGACCAGGTCAAATAGGATAAAAGTAAAACAGGATCTGATTTAAATTAGGTCATATTTCTGGTCTAACTCGTTTTACATATTTTTAATTATGTGCGTTAGGTTAAGTTTAATTTAACAATTATACATGTATGTATAATTTTTGTGCTTGCTTAGGCGATTTGAATTGAATAATTTGAATATAGGTCCATATTGATATATTTGGATTGAATTATACCTTTTTTTAAGAACAAGTTTCAAGTTTCATAGTTTTTCTTACTCTTTGGAACAATTTCTTAAAGAATACTAAAATTGGAGTAATATAAACCAATATTAAATTGAAAACTAAAATATTTAAATTTGAATGAAAAATTGATTAAGAATTGGATTTTAATTTTGCAAGCATATAAAAGCTGCATAGTTTTTTGGGGGGAAATTTTGCTATAGAAACTTTAATTTTGAATGAATGGAATAATGATTAAGTTTTGTATGATTAGAATAGAAATATTGATTATTGGAGCTGTGTATGTTGAATTTTTTTTTGATTATTATGTTTGGATATGGGAAATGATAAATGAATTGAATTAGCAATAAAAATAGTTTGATTGATTTGGGTGATGCTTTAATTAGTTGAAATATGTCAATGGAATTACGTGTTAACGAATATGTAATGTGTAATATTAAGTACATGAAATTATTATTAAAAGGGATATTCTTTCTCATTAAAATGTCGTGTGACAAGAATAACACAAATATTTTGAAAAATATTTCTTATTAGAATTAACAATGCTTAAAAGATTTCTGCCATTTTTTTAGTGTTTATACATGATGTGTAAATAATCTTGACTATTGCTATATTGTAATGTTTAGGTTTCTTTTAACACTTCAATTATGTAAACTCTTACAGGCATTACATTTGTGTGATTACCTAAAACTTTGAAGTTAAATTGTGATCTCATTAAAGTAAATATATGCTACCTTACCCTGCTCTAATTTGTTCTTGTTTTCTACACATTTGCATTCAAATCTTACTGCACATGTATAAAAAAATGTTTACTTAAAAAAATTTAATACAATAAGATGGAATATCCATTGTTACCAAGGGAAGCAGGGGTGTTCATGGGTTATTTAAATACTCTAACTATACCTATAACTATTTAATAACTATATTACATATAAAAGATATATATAATTAAATTATAACCAATCATTAATAACTAGTTTTAGTTTGCTAATTAATTTTCATTTTAGAAAGGTTGGTTACATAACCAATTATAGCAAAGAGATAACAAATCACAGAGAATTACTGCCAAACCTGAATCTCACACAGCTTTATTTCGATGCAGATAAATATCTTATGAAAGTACACAACCCTTCTATTTTAAGTAAACTTGCAAAAAATTCACACAATAAGTGTTTTCCTAACATTTCTTTCTATGCAATTATGTGGATCATTTGCAATAAGCTTTATCCAACGTTGAAACCTAAGAGAACAACTTATGGTGCGATGGAACTGTGGAAGAAGAAAACATACCAAGGGCCACATGATCATATTCAATGTATGAGTAAAAATAGAATACTATAGTTTAACTATTTAAGACCCGGGCTCAGTCCAGAAATTTTGACAATTGATGAACCCGAATCAGGATCGCACACAACTCAGAATTTGTTTTTTTTTTTCTCTCACCAATTTGGCTAAATTCCTAAATCCATCAAAACCTCAATGTACAATGAGAATTGCACATCTCTAATTAGAGAAAGAAAACTAAAACAATTAATAGAAAAAATAAGTAAGAACAAATAAATCTATGAATTGATCACCATCAACCAGTGATCACACTTCAAAATTCTGTCTGCAATGAAGAATTCAATCTCCTAATCCAATTGATGAGACTTTTCAAGACAGACTTCAATTCAGATTCCAACTCTACCTGGCAAGTTGTGAGCGAGCGGTAAATCGTCAAGCCAATCACCATAAATTCGGTTGATTTTCTTGGGTCCCTTCCACTTCAGTAAATGCTTCTTGCCCTGCTCCTCTTCATTTGCAGGAGGTACACTTGCTCTCTGGCTTGGAGGAGCATCATTAAAAGGAACTGGTGCAGCTCTTGGTAAGGTTGGAATGGTAGCTTTAGCTGAAATAGGAGCGGCACCTGCTGTTTCTGCCTCATTGCGTCCACCAGGAAATTGTAGTTCTGGGTTTGCAACACAAAAACGCTAAGGAAAACATGGTACTTCTAGAGTAGAGTGTATGCACATTTTGCTCATACTAAGAATATAATGTTATTAACACATGCTAATGAAGGTACATCCAAATTTTTTTACGAGGCAGGGATCAAATATGTAAGCCATTAGCAGAAATCAAGCGATGATCGTTCAGAATTATGCAGAGGCAATATCCTGATCTTGTGATATATTTCAAAGACAGAAATAATCAAGTGAGCCATGACACCATGTTTAATTCTTCAGCATGGGGATTGCTGGTAACACTCGGGATTTTTTTTTTTCACAAAGTATGCCAAACCAAACTACTATAAACTTCAGTCAAGTACACTCTTTGCATTTTAATGCATTACAAAAGAGATGGTCAACTACTTAATTATAGAGAAAATCTAGGACATTTCTATCACAGAAAATTCCTAACGACGGTTTATGGTAAATGTATATTTCCATGAATATGTGATATGTGCCTTAGCCAAAGATTTTAAATAAACACTATATAAGTGTTTAATTAATTTTTAACAGAAGCAACATCTGTTGCACCAAAAAATACTCAATGCTCATACACAACAACCAAATGACACGCAATCAAGTACGCTGTCTTCGTATCTTGATTGTTTAGGAAGCAATCTCTTTGGAGGTTAGATCACTAAAAAGTGCAACAGCATCATAGAAAATGACCTTCTGGTTCTAAATATAACCTAGAAGGAGCTATGTTTGTATAGTTTTTTTCTACAATATTCATAGAAGATAAACTGCACAAATTGAATTTAACATACACAAGAAATTCAACTTACTTTTTTCTGGTACAAGTGATTAAGGATAATTTTAACCAAATCTGGTCTAAATCAAGAACTGATTTCAAATGATCTAACAGAATAAATCAAAACAATGAAGAGCCAAAACCAACAATGAATCAATCAAAAAGGGAAATTCGAAGTACCTGCTTGCCCATGAGCATAGTGACAGTCATCCCCAAAGGGGCAGTGGCCTGTTGTCTCAAATTTGATGCACAGTTTAGTCTTCCAATAAGTGGACTTAGCATTCGACCGGCAAACATTTAAGCCAGTGTTGACAACCTTATTACTCTCTAAACAATTTGAAGGATCACCATGTGCCTTGGGAGATCCATTAGTTCCGATGTTTATTGCTGTGCTCTCTCTGTACCTCCCCGAATCATCCCTAAACTTGGCAGGGTCTTCATGAAGAAAACTACACTTATCACCATAGGGGCATTCCTCCCCATTATAATACTTCTTGCACAGCTTCATCTTCTGTATAATTTTCTGGTCATCATCCCAATTTCCGGAGGGCAGCCGCTCCTCATTGCGCAATCCAACAAGCTCTTGCCAGTTCGGGGGTGGCTGCCTCATGTCCTCAACTCCATGTGCAAAGTTGCAATTCTCACCGTTCCTACAAGCCCCAACTCTGAATTTTGCACACATGCGAGTCTTGAAGAAAATGTGGCTGGTTCCCTTATTAAAATTGGGGTTTTGAATCATCCTTGGAGGGCATGCCATTGGATAGGAGTGGTTGTTATCACCGATTCTTGCCCTCTTGAAAGAAGGGGGTTGATCCTGTGGTGAATGTGGCTCCAATAAATCGTTGTTCATTGGAAATTGAAGCCTCACTTCAATGGCATCTGTGTCTGTCGAAAATGACGGCGGTGACATCATAAAGGATGGAATGTGGTCAGAGAAACTCATGGCGAAATTTTGATCAAATTCAATCAAATTTTGATTCTATTTTGATTTGATTCTTGGCTAATGGACTTAAAGAACCAGTAGTGTGTTTCAAGCCCAAAATAAACTGAATCAATAACTTTATCAGATTGAAAACACTGATATTCAATCGAATGATCAATACTGAACAGACAATAAAGAAACTGTGAGAGTCTAAACTGTGGCTAGCTTCTAAGAGGGAGAAAGATGAAATCAAAAGATTGGGAAGACCCAGATGAGAATGTTGAAAAGAAACTAATGGGTTGATCAAAGTTTTGATCTTTTAGGGGATTGATGATCACCGGTATTTAATAAAAGGGCGAAGAAGAGAAAGGAAGGGAATGTTGGGAGGCAAATGCGAGGTTTAGGCCTTTTGGTGGCATAAGAAAGTCAAAACCCTAGCCGCCTATCTAACCCTGATTGACTGATTAACAAGAAAAACAACAAATCAAAATTAAATTATATAAAGAGAACAGGAAAAAAAAAGAAGAACATCTCAAATTGTTTGTATATGAAAATATTTGTTCGATTTTTACGGTGATCTTGATGAGAAAAATATCTCATATCATTTTATTCAATTGGATTTTGCATAAGTTTATTTAAACTTAAAAAATAAAGGTAAATGATATGTTTATTTACAAGTATTTATACTTATCTTCAAATAAATAAGTAAAAATTGTTTAGGTTTATTTAAAATTATAAAAAACTTATTTTTATTAAACATTTGTGAAATATTGAAATGAATTTTCAACTATTTCTGTTTTTTTTAATTAAATCAAACATCCAAAAAATAATATATATATATATATATATATATATATATATATATAAAAATACATATAAAAAATAAAAAATGTCTTTCATCTAATTTTGGTAACAACAGGATTCAGAGGAATGCTTGTTTTACAAAATTAAATTATACTTCAAAAAATAATAATATTTTTTTGAAAATAGAAATATTGTTTTTATCTATATTTAAAAGGAGTAATTGATTACGATTTATTATTTTTAAAATAAAATAATTTCAATAAAATTGAACGTTTCATATGTATCAAGCTCTTTATATTCTGATAAAGATGTCATATTCTCCTTAAATCTTGGTGAAAGAAAAATATAGCAAAATATGGTAACAATAAAAATGATAACTTTTTCATCAACATTTATACTTAAAAGAAAATTTAAAAACTTTGAGATGGTAATTTAAATACCTAGATTCGTGTAAGGAGTGTATCCTTATCCTTGAAATAAATACACTATATTTCATCCTTATTTTTGGATTTATAGGCTGTACAAAACAATTATTATGTGTAAAAAATAAACTATATATTTTTATATTGTAATTTATTTATTTATTAATACAATTAGTAATCTCTTTTATGCAAATAGAGTTCAAGTTATGGTCCCGATGACTATACCTTTTTTATAATTAGAGATGGTAATGCGTGTCGGTCCGACCGTTTAAGCTCGGTTCACATAAGGATCGCACATCGTAGGCTGATCCGTTTCGTCTTGCATAATTTGTGCGGCCTGTAATCATTGGCCCGTCCTGCACATTACTTAACCATTTTTTTTTTAATTCTTATGATAAAACTTTTAATGTTTAAAAATTGGAAAACTTTAAGAAGTTCACAAGATTAAGTAAAGACTTTGGGGAGTTGGATGATAATTTGATAATTTAACATTTTCATCATATTCATATTCATACTATGACATACACAATGTATTCTTTAAATTTTAGCACATTCAAAAAAGCATAATACTTGTCATTTGCAATTATACAAAAATTTGGAATTAATGCAAGAGTCCATAAAAAAATAACTAATGTACACAAGTGCAAGTTTTTTTTATGTGGGCTTGCGAACAGGCCCGCACGGACTGCAAGTTACTATAGGTTTGCGGGTTTACTACCCTGGCCCGTCCCACGTTTTTTTCACAAGCCTGCGGGCTGACCTGACGAACTAGGTCCATATTGTCATCCCTACTTATAATCTATAAATAAGAAGAATTTGTAATTATTTTCCCTATTTATAATCTACAAATAAGAAGAATTTGTAATTATTTTTTATATTGTTATTTTGTTAATATTATGTTGAAGTGAGACAATGACGTCATAATGATAGATTGTTAATATTATGTTGAAGTGGGATAATGATATGGTAATAAGAAATTTTAAATATTTTAGTTCATGATATAATTTTGTATATGAAAAGATGATATTCGAGATTTATGAGATTCAAGAAAAAAAAATAAAAGCTAAAAAACACAATAGAATAAAGTAATTAATAAATATTCAAAATTAGTGATAACATAAATAAATTGATGCACATAATGACTTTAAAACAATTCAATATAATAAATATTCACGTATTATCTTTTTTAGTATAATAAAAACTAATAGTTATAATATAAAAAATTTAATTTTATTCATTTTCTTGAATAGTTAAAATAAATAATCATATGTTTATCTTTAATCATGATCGTTGGTATTTGGTAAAAGAAGATAAAGAAAAAGTTAATATTAATATATAATTAACTTTATAATTATCCGGTATTTAAATTGGAGAATTAGAATACATGTGAATAGAGTTATGATTATTAAAATGCTAAGTATAAATTATTATTTTTTTAATATAAAAATCAAATAAGTATTTAATTATCTTAACTATTAGTAAAATTTAAATTAAATTAACAAAATTAAAATTTGTATGTTTAAATTATTTTTTATTATATTAAAAGCAAAATATACGACTATATACACGATTTGAATATGAAAAACAAATTACATAATAAATTTACTGAAAATTAGTTTAGTACACATTCACAGATATAAAATAAATATTTTAGATGTTAAATAAATTTCTAAAATACCTCTTAGAAATTAATTATAGTATTTTCTTAAAATTAAAATTATTTAAGGTCAAAGGATATTCAATTTATAACTTTATTAGTAAATTTAAGATATAAAAATATTGAATCTACTGTTACTTTAAAAACAAATTTTATTATAGACGTGAAAAAGGTTATAACTCATTTTATTTATGATAATAAAAATAATAAAATTATTATTATTATAATTATTATTAGTATAATTAGCATAAATACAAACATTATTATAATATTATTAAATTAATATATAAAATAAATTTAAATTTATTAAAAATAAAGTGAAATAAAAAAATATAAAATATTAGAATAACTTTATAGAAAACCTAAAAAAATAACTTTTATTCTCTACAAAATGAATAAATAATTATATATAAGATATAACTAAACTTATTTACTAATTTAGTCTCAAATTGAAAATGAAAAAATTGGATTGTTTTAAAAGAATAAAAATATTAAATTGAACAAAAAATTTAAATAGATAACTAAATTGTCACAACTGTAAATGTCACGTGACACGACGGTAACTTGACAGGTGACAATTTATAAATTTTTAGAAAAAAAAAATAAAAAAAATTAAAAATTTCACGGTCTGACACGTTTATTGTACGAACACGTTGTTAATTCTAATCTAACAGAAATGACCAAATTGAACCCTAAATAGAACCAACCAATAATAAAGAAATCAAATTGAACCAAACGAAACAATCAGGGAAATAAATCAATAATTATACATGTATAAAAGCATCCAATAACTTCACTCCAAAACTTATGTTTAAATTATTGTTAGATGTTTAAATTATTGTTAGATGAGATACTCTTATTTGCCTTTCTTCCCTTTCCAATTTCCAAGAGCCACATTTCAGTGTTATTTATTAGTATCACTACCAACAAGGCTCGAAGCTAAAGGAGTCAGAGTGTTTAAAGCTGTTGTTTATAGAAAAGGTGGAGAAAAGAGAATGGATATTTGGATTCATGGGAGATTCATGCTTGCATGTGATGTTGCATGAGCCATAAGGTAATTATGTTCTTCTTACATTTTTATGACAGGAATTGTCTGAAGAGGATACCTTTTTGGGTGATTCTTCATTGCAACTACAAAAATCAGAGAAACTAGTCTCTTAATGTTAAATACCGTCCTTTTCACTTAGCTTGTTGAGCTGTTTCGTGTGTAAATTCTTTAATGATCATTTGGGAGAGATTGATGGTGGATGAAAAATCACTTATGGACCAAAGTAGAAAATAAAAGTCAACGAAGGTACTGGAGGAAGAAACAAAAGAGTATGCATTACCCAATTGTTATAAGAAATTTAAGTCTCTTAGTATGTCTGGAAAATTTCATGGGATGGAACACTTTTGAGGTATGATAATTTTAAAATTTAATGTTTGAGTTTTTTTTTTTGCCAATGTACAAAGCATAGTTAAGGAATGTAACATTGCAATAGATTTTAGATGCCTCTTGAAAGTGATTCTTTAGTTTTTTCTTTTTTTTTTGAATTAAGAAAATCCTTTAATCCCTTCATTATTTTGCATCATCTAATGTGCTCCCAACAAGATAAAGGAACCTTGAGAAAGTCATTGTTTATAAATCCTGTGCCACAAATAGTATTACTTCCTTAATCTGGTGCGTCTTTTTCCTAGATGAGGATACCAGAAAGGAAGAGCAGCCACTACATTCAGATAGATTGTCCAACACTTTGGATCCTTGCAATATGCTGGGGGAACTAGTTCATTAAAAGTGGGGTCCTATCTTAACATCTTCAAAGCATATAAACCAAAAGCTTGCTTAATGAAAGCGCAGAATATTTTACAACAGAGCACAGTGACAAACAAAGAACATATATATATATGCTTTTTAGTCAACCTCCACTTTCTAAAGTTGCTATTAAGTCAGTGAAGCCTACAAAAAGATAATCCAGCACTATCATGATTTGAAATTTAGAATTCCTTCCCAGTTTTAGTGCTCAATTAGCAATCAAGACAGTACTCATGCCCCAGCAACAACTTAATTAGTATAAATAATTATGTTTGATTTGTTTGAAGTTCAGTTGAAACATGTATGTTGCATTGGATTCTTGCATGTTTGGAAGGTCTAAGAGCTGTATCTTAAGCTCTTCATTTAGGTGGTAAACTCATTGGTTTCCCTTAGTGTTGTTGAATCTGGTGCTCATAGTGATTCATGACTTGGGTCTGATTTCTCAGTCTGATGTATGAATTATGAAAAGCAGTCTTTGGACCACCCCAGCAACTGAATAAAACAGATGTTCCCCACCAGCACACAATGTCTCAGTCTCTTCTTTCCACTCTCTTTCACACACACCGTTTGTGAAAAGTACTGAAGCAAGTATTATGAACACTTGCATTTGAATTGGTGAAGCTAAGAAGGGAAAGTTTGGGGAGGAAAGTTAACATGAGTATCGAATGCAGAAAATAAAGTGTATGGATTTCATAACCTTCTTGTCAGTACATAATCTAGCAAGAAACAATGACAGCCGGATACCATATTCCTTCCTAATGAAAAAACATTGCTATGATTCTAACAGAGGCTTTCATCCATGATTTATCTAGAACTTGACATAGGGAAAACAAGATAGGGTATTGTTAGGATAAGAAAGACGCCAAGGGAAAAGTCAATGATATTGCAGGTCTTGTGAAGTTTCTTCTTTCAATCTGCACCACCTGAAAGAAGAGTAACAAATGTCATTGGAATTTAGGTTAAATGGTATGTTTTAGAAACATCTTGACTTATATGTTTCAAAAAGAACAGATGAAACGTCAGAAAACTAAACTTTTCTCACCAAAATCCCTTTGCATTTTGCATTTATAACATTCTGTCCTGCTGGCATAATTGTGCACTCCACATCCAAGTCTGTTATATCAGAAAAAGAAAAATATTTGTATCATATTTCATATTTTGTTTGATGAATGCAATAAAATAACACTGGCCACCATCCGTGCTGTAATTATCGTGTCACTCTACATGCCTATGGGAGGAAGAAAAAGAGATTGTACCTTGGATACAATGCAGCTGGTGTGTACACCAGTCACATGTTATTAAATTACATTGTTCAGATTTTATGATAGTTGGATGGATCTTCCAACTCAACCCAAGTAAAATGAAGTTGAAAACTCTATTGGTGTTGTAGGGTTAACCCCATTTTTACTTGGACTAGTTGGAGATGTAGTTAGTGTTTGTAGATACAAATAAATGCAGGGTCTTTACAGAAGTGAAACAGGTGAAAATGTGATGACAATGTGGAAGAAAATAGAGAGAGTATTTTGAGTAGTAAAAGACCTTGGGCAAAGCCAGTCTCCAGTCTTCCATCCTGGGGGGAAAGTGTCAGATCCATAACCTCCAGAGTTGTTGGCATATCCTGAAGAATAATCATCTTTCATTGCACCACATCTGTAGCAGTTTAATCGACTGGCATAGTTGTGACCTCCACAGTTGCAGAACCAGTCCCCTGCCAAAGCTTCAGTCCTGTTGTATCTGTAGGTCGAAGGGTCAGGTCCCCCATACTTGGGGTATCCACAACTCTGGCATGCTTCCCTCTTCTTGAAATTTATGTGCTGGCAAACACCACACATCCAATCTCCTCCAGACCAGCTCATTTTCCTGATCAATATCATCAATACACATACTTTATCAACCAAAGTTTGTTGTTCGATCATTCAGTGTAACCAGATAATAAGGGCTATATGTGCATGCAGCCTAGTCAGAATCCTTGTTTTATGCATTATGAATATCACCCTAATTTCTATAAAAGGCATGCAATTTTTTATCCACATATAGGTTATTTGCATTAGAAACTACTGTGTTAGTGATAGCATAGCATAGCATAGCAATCTTGTCAATTTTTATGCTCTACTCAATCTATTCATAGGAGTTGAACCATAAGGTTCCACACCACTACCACTACCACTGCATTAACAAAGAAACTAACACATAACGTCGGCGTGTAAGAAATGATTTAAAATGCAAATGACAGGCATAGAAGCAAGAAATTTACCCTTGAAGAAGAATTATGTGAATAATTGAAGTCTCAGGCGAGAAATGAGTAGATGTTTTAGGATAGGTTGAGAGTAAAGATGGTGAATGTGTTGGTTGTGTTGTGAAGCTTTATATACTGGTTGTAAGAGCTATTGAGTGGGACATAAATGCCAGTTCTGGTTCCCTGGTAATGGATTTCTTGACAAGGGATTCTGAAAGAAAGAATTTACTGGAAGTTGTGATAAAATGTGTACAGCCTTGGCTTGTTATTCTTAGAAATGGTGGGAAAGAGAAGTAATAACCAATAATAATAATAATAAGTGTTAAATCTATTTTTAGTTTAAAAACTTGAACACGAATTTGAAATTTGTTTTTGTTTCAAACTTTGATACATTTTGTTCTCTAAATTTTAAAAATAAATTGATATAATTGTTCTAATCTCATGTTAACATTTGAGTTGAAACATCTAAGATGATATAAATAACTTAAATGTCAGTTCGAACATTTAACATAGGAAAATTATATTTTGACTCTCATTTTTTGACTTCCATTTTTTATTTATTGACGTGGCTTAGTTTGAGTCATTGATTCTTTCAAAGGAAAAGATAGTGGTACATTAATCAATGATCCACACTGAACTATGTCAGAAAGTAAGGGATCAGAATAAATAAATGGGAGTCATAGTATCGTTATCCTTTAACATATTGTTGAATTTAAAGTTTAAAGATCGAAATATATCAAAATTTGAAAAAAAGATTACAATTTCACGTCCTAAAATATATTTAATCCTAATAAGAATAGGAGTTGATGCATTTGCATTTGCATACACGTTTATTTTCTGTATTAGTCTTTTTGGCCCATCTTTACGTGATTCCTATGCATTATTGAGAGGAACATATCCAGGGGATGTAAGGCTATATGAGGGGTAGTTGTTATGTGGTAGGCTGCAAATCTACTACAGAATCCCATATCTCTTTAACCCCACCTACGGCTTAACAAGCAGATGAACTCATCCCACCCAATGCATTCTGAGTAAGCCTTCAGTGGGTAGGCTTATGCTGTGCAGTTAAAGGGGGAGTAGTGATGGTGAGATTATTATTATTATGGGGAATTGATTCCAACCTCATGCACATCCATTTCCATCTTCTTTCCTTTCTCTCAATTCCTTTAGGACAATAATTGAAATGCCATTCCAAGATTCACATCCATTCATTGCCAACACTTTCTTTTCATTCTTTACATACCACTCTTCTAAACACATCTATTCATCTCACCGTAAAATTCTCCATTTTTATACACTTTAAACCTCCTCGTCTTTCTTCTTTTCATCCATAAAATCCACACACAAAAACTCAATCTCTTAATACATTTAAATATTCCACAAGATATTGGAGTCAAAAAATAAATTCTCCAATCAGAGACAACCACTGTTTTCTTATTGTTTTTAAGTGTAAAGGAAAGTGGTAAGAAATATTTTGCGGAAAAGTATGCAGCGGGTCGACGCCGGGAAAATTCGACAGGTGAACCTACTTGTGTAGGTTTCAAAAAAGTGCTACAGCGGAATCAAAGTCTTTGGACCTCCAAACTAATATACATACACACGAGTGGTAGAAGTGGATCATACACTAATTATCACTGTTTTTTTCTTTTTTTCTCTTTTTCTCTACGCTGTTCCAATTCACCTAAAAGATGGGCTGAAACATCATCATAAAATAAATATCCTTTTTAGTATTTGTCATAAAACGTTTATTTGTTTCACAAAATATTACGTCAGAATCAACAAAATATTATATCTCAATTACCTCATTCTCTATAGTATACTTGACATTGTTTTGCTTAGTAATGATATATCTATTTAAGTGCCATTCCTAGAATGACATATGTTGCCATGTGACTGTCACGTGATCGTTGATGTGGTATATATTACTGATGTGACATGCTGAATAAGTTGCAAAAAGTGTTATATATATATATATATATATATATATATATATATATATATATATATATATATATATATATATATATATATATATATTATATATATTATATATATTTT
>Ga0214544_1002551_pt1 | contig 38244 bp, 21 predicted proteins | sample CNSS3metaG_FD_160074 | JGI IMG/M metagenome (GOLD analysis project Ga0214544, IMG submission 160074) | Root nodule microbial communities from cowpea collected in UCLA plant growth center, Los Angeles, California, USA - CNSS3 | ecosystem: Host-associated > Plants > Roots > Nodule | place: USA...
ATGGGGATGGGAAAAAAGTTTGATACCCGTTGGGTTTGGGTATGGGGATGGGGATGAATTTTTTATGCGGGGATGGGTATGGGATAGCGAAACCCGTCCCCGCCCCGCCCCGTTGCCATCCCTAACTGCCACGTGTCAAGTATTCTTATTTTGATTCCATCATTTGACAACAAGCACACCATAAACGCCACTGTCTATATAGGGTTTGATGTATATGTCCAATTTCAAAGAAATAAAAGAGAAGAATGTCAAGGGGTGTACCTAGAAGAAGACAATGTACCAATACTTACTTGAAGCTGGAAGAATGAAGACAGAAGACAAGACAGGACAAAATGTGCAGCCTAGAAAAAATTAGGTCAGAATGTTTTTTACTAATATGTATATGTGGGTATTTTTATGAATTAAAGTTTAGCGAGTACAAATATCCACGGGTACAGATATTATGATACCTGTACCTGCCACGTTAACATGCGGGTATCAAAAATACATGTACCCGCAGGTAGCGGGTATCCATTTTTAATATGTGTTTCCTACTCGTTGCGGGTTTTATCAACGGATACCCGCGGGTACGGATTTTTTTGACATCCCTAGTGGTGTGACTATATGAATATGTTGCACCCCAAAATCACCTCACACTTTGTTTTTTACTTTCTTTTCACTTTCACTGAAGAGTTTAAAGCTTTCTCTTGTTCTCATGTTCTTGGTTTTTTTGAAGAATACTCTCATTCAACTTGCCATTTTGAGTTGGCATTCTCGTGGTCATTTTTTTCTTATTTCACCATCTTCTTACACGTTCAACCAAGCAAGGTATATTTATCTCATGTGATATATTATATATATATATATATATATATATATATATATATGTGTGTGTGTGTGTGTGTGTGTGTGTGTGTGTGTGTTTGTGTGTGTGTGTGTGTGTGTGTGTGTGTGCGCGCGCATGTGTAAGTGTGTGAGTTGTTAGAAACAACTTGAGTTCCGAAAATCAAAAGAACAAATTTCCACACTTATGGAAGTCGACATCTAAAAATCTTTTTACCAGATGTTGACTTCTGGTTAATGATTTCATCGAAAGTGGACTTCTGATTCCTCCTAGTCATGGAAATGGATTTCCAGAAAACAAAAAAATTGCAGTTCCAGAAGTTGACATCCGAAAATGTAGTTAATCAGATGTCGACTTCCAATTTAAAACTATGCTAGAAGTAGATTTTCGTCCACAATTTGTTGCCACGCTTTCAGAAGTGGACACCCGAAAATACAATTAATTGGATGTCGACTTCTGGTTTTAGGTGTTCCGTATATGGAGGTGCATTGGAGTGGTTGAGTGGTTCTTGCTTATGGAAGTAGAGATCCGAAACTGTTAAAGAAGAACTCTAATGATGTGTTTGGATGAGTCAATTTAAGAGAGTAATTCATTTATTTAAAGAATTTGAATATCTTTTAAGTAAAATGACTTGTTTGGATGAGGAAATTGAAAGGAAATTGAAATTGAGGAATTTTAACAACGTATTTCAAATCACCAAAATAGTAGAATTTGAAATTCACTCAAAAAGGAAGGAAATTGAAATTCCACGATTTGTGGAATTCGTCATTATTACGGATTAGAGGTGTCAATTTGGCCCAGACAAACCAAATGACCTAGACGGGTGGGCTGGCCCTATTGACGATCCAGACAGACCAGACAGACCCATGACATAGACATGTGGGATGGGCTGACGCTCAAGGTGGGTCAGGCAGGCCCGATGACTCAAATGGGCCAGCCGAGTAGATGAGCCAAACAGGCCCAACGATCTACACAAGTCGGACGGGCCTGATAACCCAAACAGGTCGGCGGGCCGACAACCAAGACAAGTTGACATGCTGGACAACCAAGACGAGTTGGCGTTCCCGACAACCAAGACGAGTTGGTGTGCCTGACAACCAAGACGAGTCAGTGGGCCTAATGTCCTAAACGGGCTTGGGCCTGATGAACTAGACAAGTCGGGCCGGGTCGACGACCTAGACGGGTCCAATTGGCTGGACGACCCAGACGGGACAAAGTGTGCAATGACCCAGACGGGCTAGGTGGAGACGACACTGTCTTAAATTCGTTCAAATTTGACCAAGTTGACCTCGACCTAAATTTGGAAAAATTTGGTCGAGTTAGCACCAGTCGAAATTTGGCCGAATGTGATTGAGTCGGCTTCAACCTAAATTTTACCAAATTGGACTAAGTTTACACCGGTCAAAATTTGGCTGAAGTTGGTCGAGTCGGCTCGATCAAAATTTTGACCGAATTTGAATAATTTAAGTTGACAGATATATTTACTAAATTTAATTTCAAAATTTATATATTAAAATTAATATTATTAAAATAAAATTTTATCTCATAAGATAAATTCAATTATTTTACTCAAACAAGAAATTGAAATATAAGGCATTCTAATTACTCCATCGAATCAGATTATTTAGAAAATGAAGGGAATTCAATTGCAAAAATTTCAAATGTAATGCATTTCAATTTCTTAGAATTGTTAAAATGCTTCATCCAATCACAAGGTTAAAGTCGATATGCGTGTTATTTGAAACATGTTGGTTAAAATTTGAAATATACTTCAATTTTTATGTTGTTATAGTTGATATTTGTTTATGATTTATGAATTATTTATGTTTTATATTTATTTTATTGTTGCAAGAATATTTTTATTTTCATTTTTTATTTATTATTGTTGAAAAAACTCGGTATTGAATATTGATGTTAGGTTAGGTTATAGGTGGTGAAAGTTATCTAGAATCAATGACGGATCTTGATAAAAAAGTTTGGAGGGGCCAAAATAATATACTCAAATCTTATATATTTAATTATTATTACTAATATAACAAAAGTATATATAATTTAGTAATGAAATCCTTGTACATTTTTTCTTAAAAAAAAATATAGTTTTGAAATTGTATTTGATATGAAACTCATTTTAAATAAGCTTTTCTAACTTCATCTCTTTCCCATAATATTCTCATATTTGATAACGTTTTTCTTATAATAAGTTCCAAAGAATTAATATAAAGCATTTCGTCTATAATTTAAAAGAATTAATATGAACTTTTCCACTTACAATTCTTTGAATCTTAAGAAATGGTCCTTTAATTCAATAATTGAATTCCTAGTATCATGCTTGAAAATAGGTGAAGAAGAAAATTTTTATTGTTTTCATCTTTAAGGGTATCTTCCATTTTTATCACTTAAAACAAATGAATCTATTATTTTATTTCTTATCAATAATAACTATTTAAAAAAAAAATTAAGACTAAAAAATAATTTATCAAAATCCAATAAAAAATTGAGATATGTAATTACTAAAAAAAAATATGATAATCAAGTCACCTTTAATAAATGGTTATGAAAAAACATATAGTACCTATAACTTTTCTTTTTATATTTATAAAAAAAATAAATATACAAAAAACTCATAAGATGAAAAAAAAAACTAAATATCAAACTAATATTTTCTTATCATGAGAAAATTACCTTTTTTTTTATCTTAGAAGAGAACTGATGAGAACTAAGAGTACGAAAGAATGAATTTATGTCTAACTTTCTATTTTTTTAAACAAAAAATCAAAGAAGAGATGCAAGTAATTACTAAAAAAAAATGATAATCAAGTCACTTTTAATAAATGGTTATGAAAAAACATATAGTACCTTTAACTTTTCTTTTTGTATTTATAAAAAAATAAATATACAAAAAACTCATAAGATGAAAAAAAAACTAAATATCAAACTAATATTTTCTTATCATGAGAAAATTACCTTTTTTTTATCTTAGAAGAGAATTGATGAGAACTAAGAGTGCGAAAGAATGAATTTATGTCTAACTTTCTATTTTTTTATACAAAATATTAGTTTAATTTTAAACAAAAGAAAGAACTAAGAGATGCAAGAGTAATAAAATACAATACCTAAAAAACTTCAAATAAGAGAAAACAAAAAAAATATCTCAATAAATTTTATTATACTTTATCATGTTTAATTTTTTATTTTATTATTTATTAATATTAAATATTATATTTTATAAAAACTAAAAATCAATTTTTAAAATTTTAAAAAATTAAAAATATTTTAAAAAAGAAGTAAAAAATCTTGGGGTGGCCATGGCCCCCCGCGGACCTTAGAAGGTCCACCACTATCTAGAATGGAAGATTTCCTTTTAGCTTTCATGGAATCACAAGTTAATTCAAGTTTCATCTAAGATTTCTCTTCTTTTATGAATTAGATGTGTGAGGAAAACTATACAAATATTTTTACGACTGAGTAGATATTTCCCACACGAGATGAGTTGATTTAGTGGGTTTGAGAAATAGCTTTTGATCTTGGTTTTTTTGTTGTTATTATAACATCTGACAAAGCTAATGGTCAACCTAAGAGGAAAATGTATATATACTATTAGGATGTGAAAGTGGTGGTATGTATAGGAAGTACAAATCTAATGTTCAACCTAGTGTGTCCGACACAAGAAAATGCGACTGTCCATTTAAACTAAGAGGCAAACCAATTTCTAATGGACATGGGTGGGTGTTTAAGGTAATGTGCGTATATCATAACCATGATTTGTCTTAGACTTTAGCTGGTCAGCCATTTGCTGGGAGGTTAAAATCTACTAAACATTCCTTGCTCGTTGATATGTCTAAGAGTCAAGTCAAGACTCGAAATATTATGCTCATTCTCAAAGAAAATAATGAGTGTAATGTGACAATGATAAGGCAAGTATACAATGCAAGATACACTTATAAATGATCGTTGAGAGGTTCGATAAATCAATTACAGCATTGAATCACATAGTAGCATCAAACCAGAATTTTGAACAAATGGCTCAACAGCCTCATGACACACTCCAAATCTTTTTAATTTCTTGCCATGCGACACCAACTTCATGTCCACTCGGTCTTAGTAAAACATGTTATATAAATTTGTTATATTCATCCACCAATTTCATCAAAAATATTATTAAAGTACTATACTAAACTGGCCATCCGAAATAGCATGTGCGACATGATCAACATAGCTGGTCAATAGAGAAGTATTCTCAGGTCCTCTGGTAAATCCTCTTGAATCATGGTCGTCGTCCTCCAAAACAACCTTCTCATGGTGCATAACATTCTCCTACTCATCATGAATATCAACAAGAGTTGCTAATGATGAACCAGCTTCTCCATCAGTTCCTAATGGACCAGGTTCTCCAAGACAATCCTTGCATCTCCTGTAAGAGGGCATCGTAGGTCTACGTCTCGGCTCTTGCTTAGAAGCATCAGCTTGCGAAGAATTTTCAGAACGAGATACAAATGCTCCTCTTGTTCTAACCATATCTATAATAAATAAATTAAAAAATTAAAATTAAAATCTATAAAAAAACATATTAAAAATAAAATTAAATACAATTACAAATTAAAACACAATAAAAAAATGAACATAACAACTAAAATAAAAAATATAAATAGAATATTTCATAAATCATAAAAATAATCAAATTTTAAATGATAAACCAAAAATATAATAAAAAATACTAGAAGTCCATATTCGAAATTAACAAAGTCCCCCTCTGGAACCAACATCATTGAAAGTCCACATCCAGAACCAACATCACCGGAAGTTCATATCCAGAAGTTACAAACGTTAACACCAACCGGAAGTACACATCTAGAAATCTCAAACCTCAACGAAAGTCATTGAATGTCGACCTCTGAAAGCACCATTCACTGGAAGTCGATATCTGGAAGCTACTTTTTGTAGACTCCACTTCTGTAACATCCAAACTTCACTTCTGGAAGTCCACATGCGGAATCTTTTCCTCTTCCGAAAGTCCACTTCCAATAGTTTTTCCTCTTCTGGAAGTCAACTTGCGTATGTGTTCTAAACATACAAAAGTCAACTTCCAGTGATGGTTTTCAATAACTTTTCTCTTCTTTCAAATGTCCACTTTCGGTTGCATTGTCTCTTCTAGAAGTCCCTTTTTCTCTTCTGAAAGTCCACTTTCGTGTTAGGAGAAAAAGGCTCTTGGATGGAAAACTTATTCACTTTTCGTAACGTGTTTATTCATGCCATCAACAATACAATTTAGAGGCTTACAATTTTCGTCCGTTGTACTCCCGATGGCTATAAATGACTAGTACATTAACTACCCAACGGTTAGTGCAGTAACTATCCAACGGCTAGTACATTAACCACCCAACGGCTAGTACATTAACCACCCAACGGCTAATACATTTAAGTTTATTAAAAACCCAACAAAACTCCCTCGTAAACTTAAATGTTTATTTTATCCTCCATCCTGATCAGTTTCTTGCAGTTATTGAACAACACAGTGGGTAGTGGCTTTGTAAACAAATCTGCAACTTGATCTCGGCTTCCCACGTGCACCAGCTCCACATTACCTTCCTTTACCTATTCTCGGATGAAATGATAACGAACATCAATGTGCTTGCTCCTTTCATGGTTGACTGGATTCTTTGCCAACTCAATGGCTGACTTGTTGTCCACTCGTATCACAGTACCTTCTTCTTGTTTCATCTCTAGTTTGCTTAGAAGATTTTTAAGCCATACCGCATGACATACACACCATGATGTTGCAACATACTCGGCTTCACATGTTGACAATGTTACTATGGGTTGCTTCTTTGAAAGCCAAGTGAACGTTGTGTGACCCATGAAAAATACATACCCGGATGTGCTTTTTCGGTCGTCTACATCTCCGCACTAATCACTATCTGAGTACCCTACTAGTTGGTAGTTGTCCGACTTAGTATAGTATAGTCCGAGTGATATCGTTCCCTGAATATACCTTAGTATTCGCTTCAAAACCTTCCAATGATTGTAGCTCGACTCCTCCATATACCGACTTACTATTCCAACACTTAGTAGTAAGTCTGGCCTTGTACTCGTCAGATAGCGAAGGCTTCCAACCAAGCTTTGGTACTTGTTGGCATCAACTTGGCACCTGGTTCCATTGGGGTCGAAACCGGGTTGCAGTTTGTCATCTTGAACTTGTTCAAGATCTCCTTGGCATACCTTTCTTGGGACACAAAAATGCCTTTTTCACCCTATTTGACTTCCAAGCCAAGGAAGTACTCCATCAATCCCATGTCTGTCATCTCAAACTCCTTTGTCATTATGTCCTTGAATTCTTGAATCATCTCAGCATTGTTCCCCATGAATATAAGGTCATCTACATAAAGAGCAACAAACATTACATCCCCTTTACTTTTGTTTATGTACAGAGCATGTTCATATGGACATTGCTCATATCCTTTATTCTTGAAGTACTTGTCAATGCGGTAATTCCATGCCCGAGGAGCTTGCTTCAATCCATAAAGTGCTTTCTTCAATCGTAGTACTTTCTTCTCTTCTCCTCTTCTCATGTATCCTAGTGGTTGTTCAACATAAACTTCTTCCTCCAGGATTCCATTCAGAAACGCTGATTTCATATCCATCTAATAGATCGACCATTTGTGCTAAGTTGCCATTGAAATTAGCAGTCGAATTGTCTCCCTTCTAGTGACTAGCGCAAACACCTCAGCATAGTCAATTCACTCCTTTTGTTTATAGCCCTTAGCAACAAGTCAGACTTTGTAACGCTCTATTTCACCTTGAGCATTCATTCTCTTCTTGTATACCCATTTCACACCAATGGGTCGAGCTCTTGTTGGGGGATTGGACAACTCCCACATGTTATTGTGCTCAATTGCATCGATCTCCTCATCCATTGCAAGTCTCTACTTCTTATCTTGCATCGCCTCCTCAAAGGTTATGTTTTCAGAACCTGTCAAAAGATAAACATGTACCTGTTCAGTAGACTCATACAATTCTTGCAAGGTTCGTATTATGGGTCGTCGGGGTTCATCTTCATCGTCAGTGATTTCCAAATTTTCTGTAGTCGGTGGTATAGCAATTGACGAGCTAGTATCTCCACTCATCTCTTCAATTGAGTTGTTCCAACTCCACTTATTGGCTTCATCTACTCGGACAACATGACTTACTATCACTTTTTTGTTTATTAGGTCTAACAATTTGTAGGCTTTTGTCATCTCATCATACCCAATAAACACATACTTCTTGCACCTATCTTTGAGTTTAGTTCTTTATTGACTTGGTACGTGGGCATATGCTACATTGCCAAACATCTTGAGATGAGACACACTCGGCTTTTGTCCACTCCATACTTCTTGTGGTGTCTTTTCATTCAACCTTGCATGTGGACACCTATTTTGTATATAAATGGCACATTGTACAGTTTCTGCCCAAAACTCTGGCATATTCTTACTCTTCATCATGGATCAAACCATATTAAGAATAATTCGATTTTTCCTCTCAACTACACCATTCTGTTGTGGTGAGTATGGGGTTATAAAAAATCTTCTTATATCGTGCTCTTCACGGCAATTCATGAACTCTGTTGATGTGAACTCGTCTCCCCTATCATACCGAACAACCTTAATGTGTTTGTATGTCTCCTTCTCCATCGTCACTCTAAACTTCTTGAACACCTTGAACACCTCAAACTTTTCCTTCAAGAAGTATACCCATGTCTTTCGTGAAAAAACATCTACAAAAGAAATAAAGTATCTCTTACCACTGAAAGATTCAAGGGTAATTGGTCCACACACGTCAGTATGAATTAGGCCGAGTTGTTTCTTTGCTTGGTACTTGGAATTTCTCGAAAACGAAGTCCTCGACTGTTTACCGAGGACACATTCTTCACACAATTTACTTTTGAACTCCATGCTTGGCAATCCATGCACCATACCTTTTTTCACCAATTCCATCAGTCCATCAAAATGTAAGTGACCAAACCGGAAGCGCCACATCATTGTCTCATCCTGGACATCAAGTTTCAAACACTTCTCTTGTATGATCTTTAATTCCAACTTATACATCCGGTTTTTCTTCATCTCTATGTGAGGAATCAAATGTCCAAGTTTGTCCTTCAAGTCTAGTACTCGATCTTTCATTAAAACCAAGTAACCATTTTCCATCAACTTTCCCATGCTCAAAATGTTACTTTTGAGATTAGGTACATAGTACACGTCTCGAATTTCCCCAACTCGACCATCCTTTTGCAAGTACCAGATTGTTCCTCGACCTTGTACCGCAACCTTTAAATCATCTCCAAAAGACACATCTCCAGCTTCTACTTTAGCTAAGTCTTTGAAGAAGTGCTCATCTCCGCACATGTGGTTGCTTGCACCTGTGTCAAGGTACCACACTGAGTTGGTTGAACTTTTTTTGTTGTTCTGTCGAGTCGTTCAATTGCATATTCTCGACTATTGACATCATCAACAACCCCATTTCTCTTCAACATCTTATGTGAGAAAATCTGTCGTCACTTCCTTCTTACTTTCAGATCGACACTCTTTTACACTTCTTCCTCTCCACGAACCGCGTCAATTTTGGTTGCTTGTACGTTCTCTCTCTACTTCCTGTCTGCCTCGACCTCGGCCATTTCAACCGTTTCCTCTACCTCCCCGGCCTTTTCGTCTGCTTTGAGTGTTCTAAGTATAAAACACCTTTTTCTCCTGGAAATTTGTCTTTGCTTGGAGTGCTTGGCCAAAGTAGTCTTCCTTCGTCTTTATTCTTCTTTGTTCATATGCTTCAAAGGACCTAGCAAGCTCTTCCACCATGAGTTTTGAGAGGTCTTTGGATTCCTTTATGGCACACACAATGTTGTCAAAGTCAATTGTCAATGACCTCAAAATTTTCTCCACAACTCGGTTTGCAGGCAACGGCTCCCCATTCTTGCCGAGTTGGTTTGCCACAGTCTCCACCCAAGATATGAACTCGGTTACCCCTTCATTCTCCTTCATCAACAACCTCTCAAACTCTCTTTTGAGAGCTTGAAGACGAACCTGTTTCACATAGTCATCCCCCTTATATGTTTTCTCCAAGATCTGTCACGCCTCTTTTGAAGTCTTAGCATTTGCTAACTTCTCAAGGCCTACATCGTCCACAGCTTGGTATAATGCATACATAGCTTTCCTATCTTTGACTCGTGTTTTTCTCAACGTAGCAATCTGGGCGACTGTTTGTTCATCAAAATCCTCTAGCTCTTCGAAGCCACTTTCAACTACATCCTGTACGTCGGGATCCGAGGTAGGCCTTCATCTACATGCTCCACTTATCATAGTTGGCTTTTTGTGTCAACTGGGGTAAGGACATATTGTTGGCCATCACTCTCTCTTACTATTTGTTTCACTCAGACACTCGGGCAACTGACTCTCTCTAACACTCAAGAATAACCTAGCTTTCTCTAGCTCCCTGGCTATCTACCTAGCTCTTGATACCACTTTGTTAGGAGAAAAAGGCTCTTGGATGGAAAACTTATTCACTTTTCATTGTGTTTATTCATGCCATCAGCAATACAATTTATAGGCTTATAATTTTTTTCTGTTGTACTCCCAACCATGGTTATCGAACTCACGGGTTGACTCGTAAACCCGTACGAGTCTGCGAGTCAGTGCATTGTTCACGAGTTCACTCGCTCGTAAACTCGTTTTTTTCAAACTCAGAGTGGACTCGGAATAAACTCGGTTGACTCATAACAGAATCACGAGTTCGAAACGAGTCACCGAGTTTGTAATGGGGGACAAAACGACATGAAAATATGTTGTTCCTATGCAGATTTTAAACTCAAACAAAAGCCCCAACATCAAAAATTGAAGACTCGTCTGAAATCAGTGATTGAAGCCCAAATAGCAGACCCCACAAACCCTAATCGAAAAAGAAGCAAAGATCGAAGCAGCCTCGACGAGAATCGAAGGTGAAAGCGTCGACATTTTCGCAACCTCGCGACCTCCGATTGCAGCCTTGCGACCTCCGACCAGCCTTGGGACCTCTCATTGCAGCCTCGCGACCTCCGACCAGCTTCGTGACATCTCATTTTGCATTTCTTTTCTCTGATCTTTGTGTCCCATAGTTGAGTGGTAAGCAAATGGGTCTTCACAAATGGGTTTTTTCTGATTTCACAGTTCGCATTTTATAATTTGATTTGAAGAAATGGGTCACAGTGGTTATTTTAAAAGTGTTAAAATTGAAATGGGTCTTGAATCATCATATTGAAATGGGTCGCACAGTACCGTTGAAAGAGTCTTTATTTTTTTTATATATAATTTATTCTTTTTATTTATTGTTTCTTAGTTTCTTAATTATTATTATTATTATGTATGTTTATATGTTTATTTTTTATTTAATATTTTTTTATTTCTGGTTTTCTAAAAAGACAAATAATTTTATTTCTAGTTGATTGCTGTTTTGCAATGTCTAGAAGTGGGACAACTTCAAATTCTTGTGAGCCCAATGCTAGACCTCCTAGACCTAGAAGTAAGAATGCTTCAGGAAACCGTACTGACATTGGATGGAAACATGGAACAGATGTTTTGGGCAATGGAAAAAAAGTGAAATGCAACTATTGCTCAAAAACATTCAATGGAGGAATTTTCAGATTTAAGCATCATATTGCTGGCATTAGATATGATTCTAAACCATGTGCCTTAGTTCCTGAAGAAGTGAAAGTTGTAATGATAAAAGTTGAGGCAGAGGCTAAGGATGTTTCAAAAAAGAAAAGAAGACGAAATACAATTGATGAGTTTGATGATGAGCATATTGAAGAGGTGGATACCAATCAAAGTAGTAGTAGTATGATGTTCAAAAATAAAGGAATGGAAAAATCCAGTCAAGGTGTTCAATCTACTTTAAATCAGCAGTATAAGAAAGGGGATAAAGAAAAAGTTGATGCTCAAGTGGCTGAATTTTTTTACACAAGTGCTATTCCATTCAATGTTATTAGAAATCCTACTTTTGCAAAAATGTGTGAAATGATTGGAAGATATGGAGTTGGCTACAAACCTCCATCATATCATGATATTAGAGAAATTTTTTTTGAAACAAGCAGTGCAAAAAACCGATGTAATCCTTGAAGAGTTTAAGGAGGAGTGGAAAAGAATCGGTTGCACAATCATGTCTAATGGGTGGACTGATAAGAAAAGACGTTCAATTTGTAACTTTCTAGTGAATAGTCCTAAAGGGACCGTGTTTCTTTATTCATTGGATACATCAGATATCTCAAAAATTGCAGATAAAGTGTTTAAGATGTTGGATGATGTAGTGGAATTTGTTGGAGAGGAGAATGTGGTTCAAGTGGTTACCGATAATGCTGCAAATTTCAAGGCAGGTGGGGAGTTATTGATGAAAAAATGGGAGCATTTGTATTGGACTCCATGTGCTGCCCATTGCATTGATTTGATCTTTGAAGATTTTGAGAAACATTTAAAGGTCCATCAAATTACTATCAAGAAAGGGAGAAGAATCACTACCTACATTTATGGTAGAGCAATGCTAATTAGCATGCTGAAGAAGTTCTCCCAAGGTAGAGACTTGATAAGGCCAGGTATGGCTAGATTTGCCACATCTTATTTAACTCTTGCATGTCTCCATTAATTGAAAGCATCGTTAATGAGCTTCTTTAGCTCTAATGAGTGGAAATCAAGCAAATTTGGAACTTGAATAGAAGGGAGAAAAATTGAGCATGAGGTATTAGATAGCCGATTCTGGAAGAATGTAACCACTTGTCTCAAAGTTGTTGCTCCTTTGATGGTGGTCCTTCGACTAGTGGATTCATATGTAAAACCCGCAATGGGTTTCATTTATGAAGAAATGGATTCTGCAAAAGAGAAGATCAAATTTAACTTCAATAATATTAAGAAAAGGTCAATCCATATTTTGTGTAATTATTTCTAACATTGCATGATTGCATAATTGTAGTTATGAACCGGTTTGGAACATAATTGATGAGAGGTGGAATAATCAACTTCATATACCTATGCATGCGGCTGCATATTACCTTAACCCTCACATGCACTATGAACCTAATTTTAGAAATGATGATGTTGAGGTAAAGGAAGGGTTGTATGAATGCATGAAAAGATTGGTCAAGGATGTTGCAGAAAGGAAAAAAATTAATTTGTAGCTTATAGAGTTTCATTTTGCAAAAGGACTTTTCTCAATGGAAAATGCAAAAGATTGTAGGAAAGTTATGCTTCCTGGAGAATGGTGGGAGATGTTTGGAGATGAAACTCCAAAGTTGAAGCGATTTGCTATTCGAGTTTTGAACTTAACTTGCAGTTCTTCTGGGTGTGAGCGTAATTGGAGCTCATTTGAAATGGTAAGTCAACTTTGTTAAGTTATTTTTTGTTTCTAATTTTTGGCTTGTAAACATTCATATTTGTTTATAGGTGCACACAAAAAGAAGAAACCGTTTGCATCAAAAAAAGATGAATGACTTGGTTTATGTCAAGTACAACTTGAAGCTCAAAAGTAAACAAATTAGGAAAACGGTTGCTCTCCCCCATTTGATGATATTGAGTGTGATGATGAATGGATAATGGAAGATGGAGATAATGTTGGGTTTGAGCTTGTTCAAGGTGAAGGTGAATGGTGATGGAGAAGATGATGAAGCAGATGATGTTGGAGATTATATAATTAGAGGATTGGAGCCAGAAATTTGAAGTTATTTATGCTGTGATTTGTACTAACTTATGTATGCTGTGGTTAACTTATATAACTAGGGCATGTGTGTTGAACTAAGTTATTTTAGAATTATTGAACTATTGTTTACTTTTTGGATTAATTGTGGTGATGAAATTTTGAATTTGTATGGTACTATATACAACTTTTCAGATGAAGTAGACTCTTACGAGTCTACGAGTCTAGTCTGCGAGTCGAGTCTACGAAGCTCTCACGAGTCTACGTAGACTCTCGAGTTTGATAACCTTGCTCCCAACGGTTATAAACGACTAATACATTAACTACTCAACGGCTAGTGCATTAACTATCCAACGGTTAGTACATTAACCACCCAACGGCTAGTACATTAACCACCCAATGACTAATACATTTAAGTTTATTAAAAACCCAACATTTCGACGGCTCTTGTCTTCCGAAAGTCTACTTATGGGTTTTTCTCCTCTTCCGAAAGTCCACTTCCGACAATTTATCTTCTTTCGAAAGTCCACTTTCAGGTTCTTCTCCTCTTCCAAAAATCCACTTCCAGTTCCTTCTCCTCTTCCGGAAATCTACTTGCAGGTTCTTCTCCTCTTCTGGAAGTTTACTTGCGGGTTCTTCTCCGCTTCCGGAAGTTCACTCCCAATTGTTTTTTCAATTTCGAAACTCCACTTTCGTGCCTTTTCCTAAGAAAATGTTCTCGTGATTTTGTGTTTGTGTTGCAGAAACTTAAAACTATATGCATTTTCAAATGAAGAAATCATCACAGCCAAGCACAAGCACAAACAGAGAGAGACAAAATATTTACCAGGCTACGAGAGAATAGTTTAATTATATTTATATACCTAACCGAAAAAGAATCATTTGTGATGCACAAACCATGTTCCCTTTTACATGGATTTGGTTTGTTTTGATTATAAAAGCAGACAAACAATATGACCACAGTGTTTGCAATTAATTTGAAAGAATTTCAGAAGTGAAGCTGAAACAAAAAACATTTGGAAAGAAAAATTTCGTCACCATATTTTTCTTCACAAATTTAATGCTTTCATTTCTTTTTTTAAAACAGAAGATGCATTTGTTTCAATAAACAATCATGCTAACTCTTGAAAAGAAATGAAAATGATATTTATATTTGATGTAAAATTTTATAAAATACTTTTGAATATTAAACCATCAACCAAAACTTCAAAAGTATATACAAGTAATTCAAGAAAAATTAATAAATAATTAAATTTTTGCCCTCCCTTAATTTACCAATCTCATTCCGTTGTTGTTAAAGTAGACTTTAAGTCTAACTCAACCCCACAAAACCGGCTTGTAATGTGAGGATTGCACCCCACTTATATATTGTGAATTGGTCTTATTTTTAGTTGATGTGGTACTTCCAAAAGTTGCTGAAAAAATATTACTAAAATTCACCAATATGATTGTTTCAAAGCAGACAACTTTAACAATTAGATTAAGGGCCATTAACAAATCATAGTAAAAAAAGTTTAGGTATAATTACGGATTTGGTACCCAATTTTTTGGTTAAGTTCAATTTGGTACACATACTTTTGATTTGTTCAATTTAGTACCCCAATTATCTAAAGAGATTCAATTTGATCCTCTCCGTTAAGTTGGAGTTAATACTGTGTCCGTACAGGACACGTGTCAAGCCATGAAATTTTAAATTTTTAAATTTTTTTTTTCAAAAAAATAAATATTTTTTTTTTCAAAAAATTTAAAAACTGCTACGTGTCAATTTATCACCGTGCCACGTGGCAGCTTATAATCATGACACGTAGCAGTAGTAATAGTTGCTTTCAATTTAGTACCCCAATTTAGATTTTTTGTTCAATTTAATACCCAATTTTTTAAAATGATCCAATTTCGTCCTTTCTAATTTGAGATCAAATTAATAATTAAGTTTAATTATAACTTACATATACATGTTAAAATAATTGTTTTGAATTTATACATCAAATCACTACACCTAAATATTCAAATTATTTTATTTTTTACAAGTTTAAAAAATTTCATGTGTAAAAAATTACAAAGGTTAAAATATAAAAAATAAAATAATTTAAGTATTTAGGTGAAATGATTTGATGTATATATTAGAAAAAGTTATTGTAACATGTATATATAAGTTGTAATTAAGCTTATTTACTAATTTGGTCTCAAATTGGAAATGACGAAATTGGATCATTTTAAAAAATTGGGATACTAAATTGAACCAAAAATTTAAATTGGGGTACTAAATTAAAAACAACTATTATCACTGTCACGTGTCATGATTATAAGCTGCCACGTGGCACGGTGATAAACTGACACGTAACATTTTTTAAATTTTTTGAATAAAAACTAATTTTTTAAAAAAATATATAAAAATTTTAAAAAAAAATTAAAAAAAAAATTAAAAATTTCATGGCTTGACACGTGTCCTGTACGGACACGGTGTTAACTCCAACTTAACGGAAATGACCAAATTGAATCTCTTTAGAAAATTGGAATACTAAATTGAACAAACCAAAAATATGGATAACAATTTGAACTTAACCAAAAAATTTGAGTATCAAAACAGTAATTATACTAAAAGTTTATAATAAATTTAAAGAACAAAATAAATAAAAAAGTGTCAGAGAAAAGAGAAAAGATGTACAAAAGCATTATTGCTACAAATTAATACATATATAAACAACTAAACATTAGCATCACGTTGTATCAATATCAACCCTTCGCACACTAATACTCGTTTAGATTAAAATAGAAAAGATGTGCTTGTGTGTTTGGTTGCATGGATAGAATATAAGGAAAGTGGAGAAATTTCTTTCTAAATTTCCATTTGTGCAAAAACAATGAAATGGAATAAATTACTTGTGAGAAATATATTTTTATATCAGCTAAAAATATTAAATTAAACAGCATATGTATGCCCCCATTATTTTTGCTAACATAAAACTATTTATTATTTTAAAATTTGTTATAAGAAAATATTTAATTTTTGCGGATCATTTCCAATCAAAATTTGGTATTTAATCCTATCTTCTCCTTTTGGTTTCATAGCAACTAAATTTCTTTCAAGAACTTTGTTATTCTTCATAAGAAATGTGATGATACTATCTATGGATATAATTACAATATCAGAGAAAAGAAAAGAAAAAAAAATGGTTAAATATGTTTTTGGTCCCTCAAATTTTAGTGAAATTTGAAATTAGTCCCTCTTCAAAAAATTTGACCAATTTAGTTTTTCATCTTTAAACCAAATTTTGTTAAGTTTATCTGACGTTTCAAGTGCATTTCATGATAGTATTTGAATTGTTTACACCGTTTGACACATTTTCACTTCAATGTTAACTCAAATATTATCATAAAATGTGTTTAAAATGTCAAATAAACTTAACAAAATTTGATAAGAATGACTAAATTCACACATTTCTAAAAATAAAGGACTAAATTAATATAAAGTTTCAAACATGGATTAATTTTAAAATTCACTTAAACTCGAGAGACAAAAACATATTTAATTAAATAAAAAAAGAGTGCAATTGAGATTTTGTCATCGAAGAGCAATAGTAGAAGAAAGAGGAGGATGCAGATAAAAATAATGGTCAGAGGTGGATCTTACCGCTGGTGGAGTGGCTCTTCTACATTTTTAAATTTTATAAAATATAATATTTAATATTAATAAATAGTAAAATAAAAAATTAAATATAATAAAAAATAAAAAATTTATAGATATATTTTTTATGTTTTTGTTTTATTATAATTTTTTTTTCTCACACATTCTCACTCATATACTTTTTTTATGAAAAAAATAGGAAATTAGACATTAATTTATGTTTTTTGTCCTTCTTTTATATATATATATATATATATATATTCTCATTATTGACGATAAAAAATAAGTTTCATAAAATATTAGTTTAATAAATAATATTTTTCATCTCATAAGTTTTTTTATATTTATTATTTTATGAGTATAAAAGGAAAAATTATATATTATATGTTTTTTCATAACTATTTTTGTAATTGTGACTTGATTATCATATATTTTTCTTTTAGATGGTTATATCTCTCAATATTTAATTAGATTTTGATAAATTATTTTTATTCTTAAATATTTTTTTAAATATAGGTATATAGATAAATAATAAAAGAATAAATTCTGTTTTTTTAAATGATAAAAAAGAAGATATTTGAAATATGATAATAAAAAATCTTCAATCGGATGAAATATGATGAATTGAGACGATTATGAGTATATTAGTTTCGCTCCTCAAGATTTATAGTCAAGAATGATAACCTCTTATTTACTTCATTTAATGCTGAAATGTCCTACCCTCAATATATCTAAGCTTGTTTGATCCCTCGTAGAATTGGGAATGAGGTGGTGCTTGATTTCATTTGGTATAAATCTTTTTCGATCTATCATGCTTCTTGCATGGGTTTTATATATTCCTAGTTGATACTCCAACCCAATCACAATCACGAGTTTCATTGTCCTACCAAATAATGAATGGATAATGGGATGAGGACGTTGGAGAAGCGACTACACAGTTATAAGGTTTCTGTCCTCAGCTTCTTTTTTTATTTAACTACATTATGCACTGAAAAATACAAAAGATTTATAGAAAGAATGGGTGATGCATTAATAAACATGTTGATACATATGGGTTAATGAAAATAATGTCTTGAAAAAATCTCACATGTCTAGGATAACTTAGGGGATGAATATTATTGACTATATAATATACTCTAAGTTCATGTAAATTTATTTGGAGTCAAGGACATGAGAAGGTAGTCTATGTGTTAATTTTCACATAATGATATTTTATGATGGTTTTTCTTCCATTTTTAGGTTTTCATATTATATTTTTGTGTTCTTTGTTTTTATCTTGTTTCTATATTAATATGATGATTCTTGAAGATAAAAATATTAATATTCTTAATTGATATTACATTTTTTTTTCAGCAAATACATACAAATTGTTACAAGTTTTAAAGATTTATTGTTTCATTGTTTAATCTATTTTTCGTGTATACAAAAGATGTGTCCTATATAAATAGTCATAAGTTATTTGTTCATCTTCTTGCAAAGAATAAGAATATATATATATATATATATATATATATATATATATATATATATATATAATCCATCAAATAAAATCTTACCTTATTATTACATGGTTAAAAGTTATAATTTTTCAAAAAAAAATGTCAACCAAATTTTAATTGTCAGAAAGTTTTAGGGACAATATTAAATTCACAGAAATAAGAATGTGAAGGGAAGAGCAATTGGTACCAATAGCAAGCAATTCTAAATAAATATGTTGGATCCATTCCTCTTGTGGCCACAAAAAATTAATTAAATGAAATAATTTTAATTACAACTTTTTTAGTTTCAATTATTGTTTTTTCTTAATATCATACATTCGTGTATCGGTCTTATTTCTCAAAATAGTTTCAAGTAAGTTAAAAATTAAGTGAAACATTGTATGTTCATGTTATATTTTTGTTATAGTAATTAGTGTGTTGACTAAAACAAATAGTTATGCATTTTAAACTATAACGATTATCCGTTGCTCCGTTTTGAGGTACATGCAATAAACTTTTTCTTCTTCTGAAGCTTGTTTCTACTTGACAGACTTTACATAGAAGCATCGTATTGATTGGTAAATATCACGTTACAAAACAAATAAAAGGCATAGGTATAATCTTCCTAACCAAATAACACCATCCTAAAAAATCGAATGCAGATAATCAAATTCTAGAGTATGATCTTGTAAAAATATTTTATTATAAATTTCATGTCCATTTAAGTATTAAAGAATAAAGATCATTTTTTGACCAAACACTTTTATCTGTATTTCTTATATATTTTCAATAATCTGTGTTACTTTCATTTCATGCAAGATATTTCATTCCCAGGCCAATCAAAACATTAGTCAGAGAAAGGGTGGTCGAAAACAACATACAAATAGTACGTATGATCGTGTCGTATCTTAGAAAAGTTAAAAAAGAGAAGAAGGTTTGAGATAAGCATGATTGATGCATGAAGGAATGTTGCAGGAAAGGTTGTTATAACCGGGTGGTGTTAAACAAGATAAATCTAAACCCAAAGAGACTCATAACGAAAACAACTAAGATAATTTTGGTTCTCATCTTTCGCAAACATGATTATAATCATAATAATATTGGGAAAGTAATTCCGTATGGAGTCACTGCCCTTGCCAACTCCACACAATGTCTTTCAGCCAAGGCGTCACTTCTTCCTCACACAGCAGAGTAAAAGATTAAAAGAACCTCGAAATTAAAAGATTCTTTTCGATTATATTCCATGTAACTTTGTTTTACTGACATGTCTTGCTCTTTGTATGCAGAATCGAAAAAAAAAAATTAAAAAGACATGTTCTTGTGAAAGAAACGGTTTTCATTTCACTATTATTTTAATCTTTTTTATGTTATCATCAAGTGATTTCGAACTATTATATGTTGATTTTATTCATCAATTTTTATATTTGAAGCTAATTGTATACGGCAAAAAAAAAAGTTAAAATGTGTGTAAATTAGTAGGAATTATGAAGCAAAAACTACTTGATATTTATTCATTTATTTTTATGTTGGGGAATTGTCCATCTTGAATCCCCTGATAAACTCGGTTGCTTAGGAGCTTTCACGATGAATAGACTAATCCAAGTGGAAAGCAACAATCATGACAAATAATTTATGTAGGGTGTTAGTTTATAAAGTGTGTTTAGCTTAGATAGAAACAATAACACACTTCTTTTATCCTTTGTTCGACATAAAGACATTTCATATTAACCATATTATGCGTATGATCCTAGTCAGCTTCTGTTGCTACTTTCTAACAAACCTCTCAACATACCCCACATGAGAAGAATGTCTATAAAGAACAGAAGCACTTCCTTCCACACAAGTTTTGAAACACAAGAAATAGTTATAACATCAAAAGCAAAAAGGTTTAGCAATTCTAATCAAGTGACACTTAAGTTAGTCTTCTACTAGTCCAATATTGCTATTTATTTGTTTTGTTTATCTAAGTCTATATTGCTATTCTCATCTACTGATACATATTGGTCAGTCAAGATCAGCAGCAGGAGTACTTCTTTGAGGCAATTGCATGCTTACTATGTCTTCTCTTGGAAGAGAATAGATTGGTCCATTGCCATGTTCATTTGTCATATGTTGATTTTCGGGTGCTGTTAGAGCCAAAAGGTGTGTAGCCTCTGTATTTTTGCGTAGCACTAGATATGTTACACCTGCTAGATATATTGCCATGCCTGAAAATCCAATCATCCCAAGAAACACCTTACCCACAATTTTTATGTGGCTGTGAATAAGCAGCTTGATGAAGCCAGTTATTATGTAGTATATGTTAATGGCCATGATGAGGGTACCGATTATCCATGTAACAGCTGAAATCTACAATATATAAGCCAATCATTAATTCAACCAAAATGCACAAGAGCCAACTTCTTTCTTTTTTTCAATTTTATAATTATGATTTTAACATGTAACTGCTGATTTTTGTGAGATATGTAATTAGTGTAGTACTATTTGGTTGCAATCTAGAACTGCAAATTTCACGTTATTAAAAAAATTTACCATGGTAGAGTTGACATGTGTCCCCATCTTAGTTTTGCAGCTTGTAAACTTGAGGAGTGGAACCAAAGCAAAAGGAAGTTCAAATGATAAGATCATCTGATCAGAAGAAAAAGAAGGGCTTCAGCACAAGCTACTATGACAACAAAAAAATATGTACATGCATAAACAGCAGCAAATATAAAATAAGGTCATGCAGACGATTTTTTCATACAGAAAAAGTGGTGCATATGTAGGTGTATGTAACCAGATTTGTTGCCTACTTGATCCCTTTTGAACTAAGTTGAAACAAACAGTACAGTTATGCATACCAGTAAGCATTATGCTATTTTAGAAATTTCAATGATTTTAGTATGACAATTTAAACAAAATATTGACTTCAATAAAAGCATAATCCAAAGTAAAACAGATGAAAGAAAATTCGATTGAAATGATATCTTACGGATGCAATTATTATGAGCTTCCCAGCCCCGGCTGATCCACCAATGACTGCAACAATCAAACTAGGAACTATAGCTAAGCAACGAGTTAACATATTCCGAATCCATGGCTCCAGTCGTAAATCAAGAAATCCCTGAAAGAAGAAAGAATTCATGGGGAAATACAAAACCAAGAAGTAGACAAAGATCACTAATGCTTCAAAATAGCCAATTATGTAAGTGAACCACAACAAAACTAACATAATTTTTAACCCCAAGGACCATTAGGAACACTTGTTACTGCCATTAAAGGTCTTAAATGATATGGCAGGTTTATTGAACATCAAAATACCACACATAATTAGTACATGACTCATCTATACTTAAATCTGATGAAATTATGAATTGTCATTTGCTAAGATCAACAGTGATCCTTTCTAGTTAAGATGTAAAAATATTCTATTATCTTTTATGCAAAAAAAGTGAAAACAAATCCATAAAACAAACTACCTGCATAACATATTGCCCTGCATATGTTCCTGTTATAGTAGAACTTTGACCCGATGCAAGCAAAGCAATTCCAAACAGTTTTGAACTCCATTTCCCCAAGACATTCTGAATACGGCACATATAAGATATATCAGCTATGATTTTGTTAACACCTTACCAATAACGATTATATATGAAGCTTAAGGAGTGGGAAGAATGGTGGAGGAATCAGTGACTAACTTAGAACTACAACATAACCAAGGTAAGAAAATCATCTCCAATTTTCACATACTCTAAGTAGGAAGGAGGCTTCGTTCAGATCCAAATTCTGACAGCTCATTTGATCTTCTGCATTCAAATTCGAAGAATTGCAAACAGCACCACTTACAGAAATAACACAAACATTTATGAGGAAGGCCACCATGAGGGCAAAGGCACTTTCTATCATGTAAAATCTACAAGCCTCCTGCAAAAGAAAATTGTTGAATGAAACACAGGTTATTGCTTTACCATAATCACACTTAATACTAGGTTTTAACTTGGACCATTTTGTCTGAACGTTTACAAGGTTAAACACTTGATAGACCTTCCAACAATAACTCAAATTCCAATAAAGTTTAGTGTTTTAATGAAAAAATTCAACTTTAAAAGCTCCGCGCAAAAGAAGAGAGATGGAGAAAGAAGGGAATGTTTTTCATAATTATCAACCAACTGGGATATTTGAAAATATATGGACCGGATAAGGCCATAAATATCTACAGAATCACATGCATAAACACACTGAATGAAGTAGAAGGTAATAAACATTATTGTTGAAAAGTTTACTACATCTTAAACATCAACCACATCGATAACTGGTGTTCAAGGCAGTATCTATCCCCAAAGGCAAACAACATTAAACATTACTTGGATCAGATATAAATCTTTAAAGGGAAAATATTTGAGAATGCATGCTAGAATAAAGATGCTTTACCTTGATTCCTCGAAGGGATCGTGGAATTTTCCTAGACAGCACCAGTGCTGAGTGTAGGAAGAGATTGTGCCTGAGGAGAATTCATAAAGAAGCATGGCATGAAGTTATATGTTAAAAGAAAAGAAAAATTAAATGGTTGAATAAGACATGAAGAACCCACGGCATAACCATAGCTCCAAGGAGGGAAATTGCGAGACCAGTTGCACCATTTCCTTTTAGTTCTGGCACAAAAAGACCCTTTATAACTTCTTTAGCATCAGGCTTTGCATATCCAAGCTCAGCCATAAAACATGCAGCAATTGTAAATACAAGAAATGCAATCAAGAATTCAAGTTTCCTAACCTGTTCAACAACAATACAAAAAAGGCTCGTGTTGTTTTTACATGGATAGTACCTAATATAACATGCAATGAAAATCATTTTTTTTTTCAGGATAAGAACAGAATATGATAAAGTACCCCATATTGCTGTAATGCTAAGAGAATCAATGTGCTGAGTCCTGTCAGAAGAACACCAATCCAAACGGGTATGTTGAAGAGCATGTTCAGTGCGAAGGCTGTCCCAATTACTGCATGTGTACAATAAAAAATTCATAATAAAGATGAATCACATAAAGAAAAGGCAGAAAACAAATAAATTGTATGGTTTGTTTTAAAACTAAGATAATTTGCCCGTTTGGACTTTCAACATTTTTGTTTCTGAGTGCACTGTTTGTAGCTCAAATGAGTTGAGGAGAGAAAGGGAATGTGAAATTGCATCACTTCCTTTAACTATAAAACTTCACTGGTCTTGATTTAATGACTCCATTTAGTTATCAATGAACTTATTGAATATTTGAATCTATTAAACATCTTGGTTATTAAATATGTTTTGATCACTGAACTCCATTTCCCATCCTAAGTACAGATAAATACAACAAATCCCCATACTATTTACATGTATAAATAAAGTAATGAAATAATTCCAAATGCACAATTCATCTTAATACCTTCAGGAATGTCACAGGCCACTATAGCAATTTCAGCAATAATCCAAAGGATGAAGTTGGGCACCCGAGGATATTCAATTCTACAATGCTCTGCTAAGTGTTTTCCTGCAACATAAATTGAGGAATTCAGAACAGAAAAATAAAATTTCACATCCATTCTTAATTTATTCAACAGAAATAAAATTAGTTATCAAATCAAGTACCAGTGACCACCCCAAGATTAGCTGCCATTGATTGAATTACAAGAGCAGCACATGATGCCACCAATATGATCCAAAGTAACTAAAGAAAAAAGGTAAAGGTGAAAAAGAGATGAAGGAGGCTAACTATCCCAAGAAAACATGTCAAAGCACCTCATATTTAAATTGTGCCCCAGCCTGAAGATCCGTCTCAACTGCAAGTTATTATAAGAATACCTTAAGCATACAGTTTCAGAATTTGTTTTCCCTTCATTAAGGAAAAAATTAAGAATAGTGTGATCTTACAGTTCCCTGGGTCTATGTATGCAATGGATACAAGAAATCCAGGTCCCATGTAGGCAAATAAATTTTTCCAACTTCTCCTCTGCAAAATAAAAGTTTGCACGAATGGTGATTATCAAGTAAACAATCCTTATCAGATGAAGTATATGTATGTATTAATGCAGTGTAATCTAGAACCAAAAGACTTAGGTTGCACCATGATCTAACTCTGCAACTAAACAAAAAGCTAAAAGATACAGTTTTGTGAGGGTTGTAAGGTAAAGGTAAAGTAATCTTCAATCTTAATCGCAGGTGGTGAGGTAAAGTAATGTTCGTCTCACCATTTTTACCATAGCAATGCTGACTAAAAACTTAGAAATGCTGACTAAAAACTGAAATAGAGAATTAAAAAAAATGAAGGAATTCAGTGAGAGCCGAAACCCACATCAGGCACAACAACTTGATTAGTATCCGAGTTCTCAATGAGTGGCGCATTGGAAGAGCTTCGGTTGCCGGTGCTCGAAATGAACTGTGGCTGCCCAGAACCAGAACCTGTGATAGCCATGTTATCTGTTTTCTTCTTTTTTTCCCTTCGTTTCTGCATACAGAAAAACAAAGACAAACATGTCAATAAAACAAAGTCACACAAATGGGATCCAATCGAAACGAATCTCTTATTGTCGTGGTTCTTAATTTCGGAAAGACGCAGTGAAAACCCACCCCATCTGTAGATTCGGGTAAAAGATAATTTTTTTGTGAAGAATAATTAATTGAGAGGAAGAAGTTGCAGAAGTGAAGTCTTCATATGCATGAGTGGGTTTGATCGGTTAAGTAGGTTAACTTACTAAGCCGTATAAAAAATGAAAAGTACTTTCTTTTGTCATTTTTAAATATTCAAATTTTTCTTAAATTTCTTTTTGTCATTTTTAATGCTAATTTTGCTCTTATCAAAGAGGATAGATAATTTCTTTGTCTGAATACACAACTTTTCAACATTAAATTTCGAAGGATAATGTTAGTCACCAATACAATGTAGAAAATATCCGAATTACAGCAAAAATTCTCATATAAACCAAAAGCCATTATAAATTGTAATGGTAGCCCTGCTTCCCCCAACAACCCCAAAACAACTACCACATTCAGCTCCCATGGTTCTTAAAAGAAGGGTCTCTAATATAGTCTAAATGAAAGAAGGACTTTCCATCATATATAAATTGTCCTTACCTCTGCAACCCCACTTGTCACAACCGCGTTTTCCATCATATATTGGAGTGTAATATACAATTATCAGAAAGTACCAAATGAGAGCACAATTCTAGAGTTACAACAACTATATCAAAGGTTTCCTTCCTCTCTCAAAGTCACATAATGTCTTCCTACTCTCCTATCTCTTTCCCTATATTCATTCCTGAAATAGAGTTCTCACTCCCTTGTTGCCAAATTGACAATCTTTCTCTTTAAATAGAGAATGCATATAATGGGCCTAGTGAAATAGGAGCAACTACATGAATCACTTCCTTGGCATTAAATTAGTAAAACACAATGTGTCATCCTTACTACTCAATCTAAAAAGATTTTTTACAACATTACAAAATAATCTAAAATATACATGTGATTATTTCTCCTTAAATATAATTATACAGAGAGAGGGAAACTATTGATAAGAAGAAGTAAAAACAAATTATCAAAACTCGAACCAGAAACAAAAAGAAGGGTTCAGGAGGAACGCACAAATTTTAATGGGGAAAGAAGAATAATAGTGATTCAAAACGTTACATGCGATGAGCACCTATGCAGAGAGAGGAGCAGCTACGCAGCACCGACGCGATGAGTACCAATGCGTGACACACCAACGCGGAGTACCACTGCGGAGCACCAATGCCGAAGTCCAGCAAACGAGAGCACGGAAGTGGAGGAAGTAATGAAATTTTTTTAATTAAGATTTATGTTGCCAACAATAAAAAAATTTAAAATTCAAAATATTTGGTAATTTAAATGTAAAATTTAAAATAGTAAAAAAATCGGTAAAATTATGATATCAAAGTGCGGATTTAAAATTCAACATTCAAAAAGCTATAAAACAACATTACCGCCTTTTCAATGTATTTCTTAATGTTTTTCAGCAATTTTACATATTTTTTACCTTTTAAAAACTTAAACAATAATTAAAAAAAATATAACATTAATATTAGTGTATCATTATAAAAATTATAAATTCTTAAAACTTATAAAGATATTAAAATCATTAACAATTTCAGTTTCAATATTTTTTTTTTAAAATAAGATAATTATCATCAAATTTGTAATTCGAATTTTATAATAATAAAGTTCGAATTTAAAATTTTAAAATTGTAATAAAAACATGGTAAAAAAATTTAAATTAAAAATTCAAATTAAAAAAAATTGAAAAAACAATTCTGAACGAGGAGTCCATTAAAGGTCTAACTTTTGTACTTTTGTATAGTCTATCTTTTATAATTTTTTTGCATGGTCTATATTTTGTAATTTTAGATAGTATATTATTCATATTTTTTTCCATTGTTTAACATTTTTATTTTTAAAGAATCTACTATTTATATTTATATGTATAATTTATCATTTATAGTTTTATGTTGTCTATTATTCACATTTTTTGTATTGTTTCTAATCAATATTTAATTTAAAGTTGAAATTAATTTCTTAATTTTGATTAACTCAATCTTAATATATTATTTAAAATAATTATACACACTAAATTTTTTTAAAAATATATATAAATAAATTAAATACATTTTCTAAAGCCAATTAAAAAATTATTATTTAATTTTATGAAATAAAATATTTGTATTAAATTCAGTTATACTTTTATAATTTTAAATTAATTTAATAAATATATTAACAATTTTAAAATTTTGTGCTTCGTGAGTTGCACGCTTAGAAATACTAATATCTTATATTTTGAAAGACAAAAAAATTAATAAATTTATATGATATAATAAAAAGAAAAATAGAAAGACAATTAAATATATAATAAATTAAGATAAAATAAAAATGTAGTTATATATATATATATATATATATATATATATATATGTCTCTTTACTTCTATTCTTCCTCATTGAAAATGTGAGAGAACACTGTGTGTGTTGTATCTGGTAAGGTCCTATGTCGTACTCTGCTCACTAGGCCCCGTTTGGATTCTGCTAAAGGGACAGCTCCACCATAACTCATTCAACAATGACCCCTATTTTTCCCACCTTTTCTCCTTCGAGGTTTCTTCCTGCACCCCCAATTTTTTTCTGCAGCTCCAATTTTTTTTTATCCTTGACATTGACTGACAATAAATCTAAAAAAAAAATATAAAACTGACTCCTTTCTCCTATTTAATCAAAATTAACTCACCAACTCACCTCTTAACTTAACTCTAACAGCGTATCACTCTTCCCCCTCCCTCCGAAGCTCTCTTTCTCCTTTCTCTTCTCTTCATCATAATATTACCTTGCTTTGTGGTGTGCTTCCACTCTCTCCTCTCCTCGTTCAACATACATTTCACAGATAATGTGTTGTTACTTTGTTCTGTTATGTATTTTTATTACTTTTAATGATTTGAAGTGATGTGAATGTGGGTAGTAGAAGTTTCTTGCTTTGATATTGTGAAAGGAAAAGCTGAAAGCTACATATCTCGACACTCTCAATACAGAAAATTAACTTCTGGAAGAGAGGAACAAGTACCGGAAGTCAACTTTCGGTAAAATATTCAACATATGAAACTGTGTTGTGCAACTTCTGTAAGGCAAACCCAAAAATAACATCGGAAGTCTACTTTTGTAAGAGAGATACATATTGGAAGTTGACTTCCGGTGAAGCCTGTGACTTCCAGCTACATATTGAAGTAGAAAAGTGGCTTTCAGATGTAGAGGAAGCAGTGGTTTTGACCTCCGAAAGTGAACATCCTGCTATTGTTGGTATCTAATGTGGACTTGCGATTAAAAACTTATTACTAGGGATGTCAACGAGGCAGGTAGGGTACGGGTAGTAGCTTCCCCGTACCCTACCTGCTGGATAAATATTCGTCACATACCCGTACTCATATCCATCGGGTATCCATTATGCAGGTATCCGTTTATTCTTTTTATATCCGTGGGTATCCACGGGTACCCGCGGATATTTACAAAATTATTTAAAAAACAAATATTTAATCATAAATTCAAATAAAATAAAGGGTTAAATATGTTTTTGGTCCCTCAAGTTTCAGTGAATTTTGGAATTAGTCCCTCATCAAAACTTTATACCAATTTAGTCCTTCATCTTTCAAAATGAGTGAATTTAGTCCTTTTAACCAAATTTTGTTAAGTTTATCTGACATTTCAAGCACATTTCATGATAATATTTAAATTAACATTGAAGCAAAAATGTGTCAAAGAGTGTAAATAATTTAAATACTATCATGAAATGCGCTTGAAACGTCAGATAAACTTAACAAAATTTGGTTAAAAGGACTAAATTCATTCATTTTAAAAGATGAATGACTAAATTGGTCAAAATTTTTGTTGAGAGACTAATTCCAAATTTCGCTGAAACTCAAGGGACCAAAAACATATTTAACCCTAAAATAAAATAAAATATATCACAGTCATAAATTTTAAATAAAGTTCAAATAAACTCAATTCATACAAGTCCAAATAATTATAAAAGTAAATATAAAATGATGTTCAACGCAATGAAAATTCTTTAATTAGTGTTTTGATAAAAAAGTCCAATTTCTTCGATTGATTCCTAAAAAATAAACAAAATAAACAAAATAAACAAATAATAAACCTCAATTGCCAATTGCCAAGTATTATTATTTTGATTCCATCATTTGACAATAAGCATACCATAAACGTCATTGTCTATATTGGATTTAATGTATATGCCCCAATTTCAAATAAAGGAAAGAGAAGAATGTCAAGGGGTGTACCTGGAAAATGTACTAATACTTGAAGTTTGAAGAATGAAGACAGGAGACAGAAGACAAGATGTGCAACTTAGAAAAAATTATGCCAGAATATTTTTTACTAATATATATATATATATGAGGGTATTTTTGTGAATTAAAGTTTAGCAGGTACGAGTATCCACGGGTACGGATACCCGTACCCGCCTCGTTAACATGCGGGTATCAAAATACTTGTACCCACGGGTAGTGGGTATCCATTTTTAATATCCATTTTCTACCCGTTGCGAGTTTTATTCGCGGATATCTGCGAGTACGGATTTTTTTAACATCCCTACTTATTACGGAGGTGGACTTCCGGTTCCTTGAATTAATTTTTTTTAATTTTTAATTTTATTATTTTTAAGATTTATGAAATAATTATTTTATTTAATTATTTTTTGTTTATCATTTTAAATTTTTTTATTTTTAATATTTGTGAAATATTTTAGTTATTATGTAATTTGTTTAGGGTTTTATCTTGTAATTTTTATTTGTAGTTAATTTTAATTGATTTTAATTAATCATAAAATAAAATAAATAATAAACCGTAAAAAATACAAATTCTAACTAAATAAAATTATAACAATAAAAAATAAAAATATTCATTCAACAATAAAATAAATATATAACATAAATAAATAAATAAAATAAAAGCATAAATAATAACCCGTACAAAAATACCAATGAAAACAAAAAAAGTTAAACAATAAAAAATAAAAAAATTTAAAACATTCATGCAACAGATAAATAAACATAAAACATAAATAAAAAATTTATAGAGCATAAATAAATACTAAGAAGTATACAATACCAATTAAAAAAAATAAAGTAGACTTCCATCAGGGATTAATTTCAATACAACCGGAAGTCACCTACATTTCTGGATGTTCACTTTCGAAAGAGAGTTAATACATTATTTTTGGACCAGCTAAATAATCAGAAGTCAATTTTTGGAAATAAAGTAAATTGGATGTTGACTTCGAGTTATTTAACGGTTTTGGAAATGATGTGGTTATCAATTTTTTGTTTTGTTTTAATTAATATTTCTTACGTTTTATTATTTATTTATACTGTATATTTTTATTTATTTATGTTTTATGTTTTTTTATTTGTTGCATGAATATTTTATTTTTTTATTTTTATTTTAATTGGTACTTTTTACGGGTTATTATTTATGCTTTATTTTATGTATTTATTTATGTTATATATTTATTTTATTGTTGAATGAAGTTTTTTATTTTGTATTGTTTTAATTTTATTTAGTTAAATTGAATTCTATTTATTTTATTGTTGAATAAATTAAATTAATATTTATTATGAGTTAAATTGAATTTTTTTACAGAGAAATAAACTATAAAGAAAAGATTATTTAGTTTTTTTCTTTATAAATTAAATTATATTTTATTATGAGTTAAATTGAATTTTGTTAACATATGCACAGACTTATTTTAATAGGGAAACTAAATTATTCTACTTTTCTTCTTTGAATGCTTAATAAAAAAAAATCTATTCTAACAGCACTAAGTTGACACGGGAAACGTACCACATTCACATATATTATTTAATATATTAATTTTTAAATAAAAAAAACTTTGGAATATAATGTAATATAAAAAGTTTACTTCTAAAATAATATATTTTTATCACGACAAATGCTAGAGAGAATAAACATTATATTTACAAGTTCATGAACCATATGTTTCATAAGTCTGTTTTTTTTTTCCTGATTGGGTCAAATTTATAATTTTTTCCCTCTTTGATGTTAGATTTAAATGTAATAAGTTATATTCTATTTTATTGGTTTCATATTTAAGATATGCAAGAATTTTAATTTTTTTAACAAATACTGTAATATACTTTTAATTAATGTCAATTATTTTTTATTATTATTGAAATTACATAATGTTTTTTTAATTAGTTAGTAAAACATTACGCGTTAAAAATGCATTTTATTTAATTGAACTATGAGTAGCTAGCGAGTGCATAAAATATTGATTTCCCACATGCTACTTACTTTACTCCCAAAAGAAAGAAAACAAAAAATAAAAGGTTAGACTATATAAAATAATTTTTATATAATCTATAAGTAAAAAGTAATAAGAAAAAATAGTTTTCAAATTATATAATTCTTAAGTCTTTCGATTTTTAAATTACAAAATCTTAAAATTTTCTTATGTAAGTAGCATGTCCTAAATTTAATTCACCAGAAGTCGCATCATTTAGTAAATTCACAGAAGTATACTTTCGGTTAGATTTTTTATTTGATTTTCCTCCGGTACAGAAGTCCACTTTTTGTCTACTCATTTGGCTTATTATGGAAGTTAACTTCCGGTGACGACGGATGAATTACGGAAGTTGATTTCCGGTGTTGAATTCGATATTCTCTAGCATTTATGTGACTGCGATATATCGAAGTCGACTTTTGATTTTGAATGACTTACATAGATCGACTTCCGATTATGGATTATTTTCTTAACAACAAAAGATGTTTTTATACATCTATTCTCACACAAAATAACTAAACAATTCCTATATATTTACCTATATATACATGGCAAGAGGCAAAGTGAAAAAACACTAACAGAAAGAGCACTGATTTACCTGTTAAATCTTGGGCAATATGGAGACAAGAAAAGGAGAGCAAAGGAAAATACACGACGACGACGAAGGACTGAAGCAAACGAACGAGAATGAGGCTTAGAGGGATTTGAGGGTGAGGAGGGCTAAGTTAAAAAAGTGGACAGCATTCATTTTCATTAAATAAAAGAGATGAAGGAGTTTCAAAATTTCAAACATTTAATGCAGACAGAAGTTAAATGGTCAAAGGACCATTATAGATTTTACAAAATACTTGGGGGAGTGAGCCATAACGCATAGTTAACGGTTGTGGGCTAAAGACCGATCCATTCCCAGAACATTCCTTCTTTTCCACACAATCCGCAATTGCGACCCAAAAAAAAAAATATCTATCTTTAATAGGAGAAAATGTTAAGAGCCAACAAAAACACACCTTTCTCATCATATTCTACAGTACAAGCCAAAACAAAAAAGTTTTTTCTTTGCACCACAAATCCAAGAATATATTTTATTCTTTTCAAATTTTTTCTATTTCTTTATACCTCAAATACAGTTTTTTTGTGTGCAAACTTTTGTCATGCATTTTTGGAGAGTTGTTCCATAGACTTTGCTTAGCAAGTTTTAAACAGTGTTATTATTTAATGAGTGAAATAAGCAGATGAAGTGTCTGCATTCAGAGGGTTGAGAGATTAGAAAACGAGAATGAAGGATTTGGAATTTTTATTAATAGAATTTAAGCTGGTAAAACAGAGTGGTGGTGGGATTTGAGATAAGTCTGCAATTATTCTATTTCTCAATATTCTCACGTTAAAAAAGGTTCACTATAAATATTTAAAAAAAAATGTTGAGATAAAAAACTATCCAAACAATTGTGAATATAATATAAAAAGGGAAATCGAATGTTGACCTTGAAGATAAATTTGGAAGCATCCAAATCCAATTTTATGATTGAAGTGAGTAGATATGTTTATTATTCCCTAATTCCATATGTAGTTTCTGGCTAATCTTTAGAGTCTTGGATCTATGGAATTCACCATCAAAACATGTTGAACTTTATTATTTCAAGTGCAGATTCTTTTATGTTAATTTTGCGTGGAGAGTGTTGAAAGATAGGATTTTTAAAATTATAATATATTTATTATATTAATTTGAGTCTATAAGAATAAAATTACAATTTAATATAAATATTTTTGTTTATATCAGATTTGATGGAGCAATCTCTGAGATGAGCTAATTGAATTCTTATGTGTGACCAATCTCCAAATCACCACAGGAGAAGGTTCACCTGCAAAGATCTTCCTGATTATGAAGTCAGTAAGAGGTTTTGTTTAATACCGATTCTAAAGGTTTATTATCCGAAAAGCAATAATAAATTTTAATACATACAAAATTTTAATATCAGATTTGTTTAATAACTCTTTCATAACACATTACCTTTACTGTCAATGAGAAGAATGTGGAGAAAAGACCTCCTTCCACACGAGTTTCGAAACAGAAGAAATAGGTATGACATGATAAACAAAAGGCTTAGCAATTCTAATCAAGTGATACCTTATGCCAGCCTGATACTAGTCAAATATTACCAATTATAGAGATTAACATAATGATATTTATTTGTTTTGTTTATCTTTTTATATTGTTATTGTAATCTACCGAGACACATTTGCCAGTCAAGATCAGCAGTACTAGGTATGTTATACCTGCATGATATATTTGTTGAGTTATATATTTTACATAGGATATGGTTATAGATATCGAGAGATTGTGGTTTCATACGGTTATATAACATTAGTTTTACATATATAAGGTATTTGACAAAATTTTACACAAAAACCTTAAGACAATGATGTTATGGGTCTTTATTCTTATATAGTGTTTAACTTTGTCTATTATATTCAATGTGAGACTTTTGACTCACATTTGGACTATTCCCAACAATCTCTCCTCAAGGGTGAGTCCCTTGTTTTTTTTTCTTTTCATATGATATATTTTCCTTCAGGTGTATGAGTGACCCCTTTTTGGTTGTGGTTATGCGGTCAGTCACTAATGACCCCTTTTTTTGTGTTATGGTTATGCGGTTAGTCACTCCGAACCATCGGCTCTGATACCACTGTTGTGAGAATTTTTAAAGCTTTTAAAAATATGAGATATATAAGAGATATATGTGATATGTTATACGGAGGAACATATTTTTGTATTTTATTGATATACGCTATATATATATATATATATATATATATATATATATATATATATATATATATACACAGAATATCAAATATAAAATATTTAAAATATCTCACTCCTAATCTAAAATAATAACTAATTTCTAAAACTGAAACATATATCTAAAACTGAAATATTTTCTAAAAACTAATTTAAATAAAAAAGATATTAAGTAATATTTGTTGACATGTGAAGCCAATGTGGTATGCTTCTTGAAGATTTGATGGTATTCATGTTGATCAAGGCTGGAATGTGTGCTCTCCACATGGTTACATCATTAAGAAAGTGTATTTGATGTTTGTAATTCATATTGTAGACCTTGTAGCATTAATTAGATGTATTTGGTCTTTGATGTATCTTTTAATCTGTTGAATGGTTTTTCAACGGGTTAGAAGATTGGTTGCAATAATCTTAAACTACAACAAATTCAATCAGTTGATTTATCTTTTAATCGAATGATTTCACTTGAGTCAAGTGAAATCAACCGATTGATTTGGAAATCAACCGATTGAATTTCGTAACAATTTAACTATAAGAGTTGTGATTTTCGAAAAAGAGGAACTCTGATCATTTTTTAGCGCGAAATTGTTCTGGAAACTTGTGGAAACTTTCTCCTTCACGATCATTCAGTTTGCAGCAGTTGAAGATTGATCTTGGATCAATTCTTGGAGCCTTTGGCTTGGTTTAAAGCTTGTAGAAAGTGGTTTGTGGTAGGCTGGGTTGTGCTACCACTCAGGTTTGATCTTTCTCAAGCTTTGTGTGTGTGCCTGATGATTTTCCAGGTCTACAAGAGGGTTCTTACTATGCTAGTGTGACTTTTGTGTTATTCAAGAGTCTTTTGTGTGGTTTTGGCATATTTTGAAAGTGTAAGGGTGTATTCTGTAAGACCCGTAAAAATTAATTAATTAAATAAATAAATAATTAATAAATCCAGGTAGTGGGAGCCTTTAAGGCATTAATTGTTTATTTATATGATGTGAAAAAGTACTAGCTCAAATGGTTGAGAGTACTTGATTGTGTGAGAGGACTTAAAGTCCTATGTATGCCAATTGTGTGTTATTTAATTTATTATTATTTTTAATAATATGCTTGATCATGTTGAATGATAATATAATCATAGAATTATATGAATTATCATGAAATATGAATTGGTTGAATGGTTGTGCATGGAATTAACAGTAGTGTGGGTATGGGTTTGAAACTTGATAAATACAAATTTACTCTCTTTTTGCTAAAATTAGTTTTGGCATGAAGGTGAAAGGGTAGAGAAACCCTAGTTGACAATGGACAACCAAGGGAGGCTGGAAAACAGCCACTAAATGGACCTTGAATGGTAATTAAACCCTAGTTATGGACAATTTTCGTTTTAGTGCATTAATCTACCATTAAGGTAGCATTAAAAGACAAATTTTGGGTGAGAAGAAGGGTTTTTGTGCTTGTCATTGTGTCATAGTCAGAGGAATACGAAATTGGAGAATGTGCTGTGAGGATTGAGTGCATTTGGGAGCTGAATTGAGGGGAAGTGCTAGGCGGCCTAATGATCAAAGAGGAACTCCCAAGAATCTCCATTTTTAGCAAAGGAATCCAGGTTAGGGGATCTTTACGCGTTAATTTTATTTTAAGTCTGAGTGGCATGATAAGTATAGTAGCTTTACGCGTTAATTTTATAATTAAGTCTGATTGGCATGCTAATTATAGTATGTTTATGCTTGAGATTTTATTCCATTAAGTTATTGTTTCTGGAAAATTCCAAAACTGTCTGGCCAGCGATGAACTGTCATCAGACGATTCTTTCCTTTTTCTAGGCCATTTAGGGTCCCTACAGAGGAACCACCTGCCAAATATAGTGTAAAATAGTCAATTTGACCAATGTTGACCAACCTTTGCCCAAAGTTGACTGGTTGACCAGTTTGACTCTTTGGATTGTCCATTGAGAAGCAGACATGTAGCATTGCGCTTTCTCTTTCCAAAATTAAGGTTTCCCCATGAGTTCTTTCATGGTTGACGACTGTTGCGATGGTGGTTGATTAGGCTGACATAGGTGGTTGGCGATGACTCCGAATACACCTCCGACGAGGCTCACGGCGCACAATGTGGTGGTGGTTCAGTCTAGTTAGAAATGGTGCAGACTTGTGAAGATTGACACTCGCGTGTAGATTCGAGAGCTTGCTTCGTCTCCTCCTACTCGTGACAGCAGCGTGAATGTGAGGAGAAAATGGAGGTGACAGTGGCACGGTCATGATGGCGTCAAGCATGGCTCATCGACGATGGTAGTGTGTTGAAATGACGATGGTGGCGCGACGAGAAGAGGCAAGCCGTAGTGGCGTTGCGTGGCTGTTGCAGGTCGCGAGTGGTGCTGCAATGGTGGATTCCTATAGCGTGGGTGCAGGTTTCACGTGAGAGGATGTGGCGCGTATGTGCGGGTGCTGCCGGTGGTCCAGGGTTGCTGTGGCGAGCTGCAGTCACGGCATAAGTGGTCCTATCATGGTGATGGTTGCGTGATGAACGGAGAAGACGACATAGCGGAGCTCTGTGGTGGCTGCTGTAGGCTCGCAAACTCTGACGGTGCAGTAATGATGGCTACATTTTCAGGCATGGTCACGACGAGGTGGCTACGGTTCCGGCGACCTGTAGTGGTGGTCGGACGTTGTGGTGACGGCTGGCGTTAGGTGCGGTGGTTGCGACATTATGAAGGTGAGAGAGGAGGAAAAATTAGGGTTAGGGTTTCTGATTTTGTGAAGGAGAGAAGGTGATGAGGTGTCATTCTATGATTGGGTATTTTAGTGAGTGAAGGATTGATGACGTGGCAAGTTTTAAGTGGTTATTTTAGTGAGTGGAGGATTGAGGATGTGACAAGCTTTAATTGGTTATTTTAGTAAGTGAAGGATTGCCACATGGGGTAATCTGGTGGAGTGGAGTTTAAAGTGATATTAGGGGTGCAAATTAGTAAAAAGAAGGGGTGCAGAATAGAGTTAGAAGACTCAATTTTAGGATGGGTGTGGAAAATAAAAACTGGAGGTGTATTTAGCTCCAGAAATATTCCTTTTCAGAAATAGATGGTCCAATTGCAGAAGGGGGTATAAACATGAAAACTGAGGGTGCAATTAGCTGCTGAATTATTCCTTTCCAAACTTTTGTTTTTGGGACTTATTTTATGACTTGAGATATTCTCAATTTACACTCTTAAGGACCTAAAATAAATTTCAGTTGCATTATTAAACTTAAGAATATCCAATAATATATAATGTGACTAAAATCAATTCTTAAGCGAAAAAATAATATTAAATCCCCAAAATTTAAACATTTAATAAGAGTAAAGGTTCAAAATCATCACACCCTCCAGGCGGTCTGGAAGTGGAAAGTGCTTAGCGCCTCGTGAGCGGCGCCAGGCGATATTGTTGCAGCAGAACTATATTTTGCTTGTGTGATTTGCGTGGTCTACAAGGCTTCTAAGATAACTTAAAGGTCGGCTTGCTGGTATTCCTTGAGTTGTGGCTCGGGATAAGGGTTAAGCACGTGGCATTCCTTGAGTTTGGCTCGAAATGGCATCCCTCGAGTTGTGGCTCGGGATAGCGGATGAACATGAGGGACTCTTGAGTTGTGGCTCGGGTTGGCGAGTGTTACCAGTGTGAGTGTGTTGGTTGTGGCCCGCACGAATGAGTCCAAATAGATTGCCCTCCTCACTAATTAGTTGACGAGTTTGGTAGTCTTGGGACGTTACGAGCTATGTTCGTATTGGGAATTCCACCTGGCGCTACGGTGTGTTATCCGTAGCATGGTTTCCCACGCGTGCTTTATCGATTTTGACCGATAGGTGTAGCAGCAAGACATCTTGAGGTACTCACTAGAAGACGTAGAACACGGTTAACATGGTTATGGCCATGTGGGATGAAATCAAAGGATGGAATTCCTTTGGTGTGATTGTGTGTGTGTGTGTGTATATATATATATATATATATATATATATATATATATATATATTTTTTATATATATTTTTTTTTTTATCTCTCTATATAT